>BNJV01001120.1_pt1 | contig 47452 bp, 12 predicted proteins | sample 8540591 | NCBI WGS metagenome assembly BNJV01 (sample SAMD00202457, study PRJDB9452) | human saliva metagenome | host: Homo sapiens
GAACTTACCTCTGAAACCCATAAGATTATGAACCCAAGTTTATGATGCTTGGGTTTTTTTAGTGTGGTCTGATATAGCAATTGTTGTTTTAGTTTTTTTGTGAAATTCTTGTTATATGATAGCTAAGTTTAAAATAGATTGTTTATTAGTTTGTTTAGCCGATTATTAAAAAAATATTTCAATCGGGTCTATAGGCTTATAATAAGCAGAACAAATCATTTAATAAAGATTAAAATTATTGACACTTATATTGACGTGTAATTATCAGAATGTTAGAATTTAAAGTGCATCATCATAATAAAATAAAATTAAAGCAATAAACCAAATATTACAATTTTTTATGGAGACTTTATGAAAGATTTTTTTAATCAACGTCAACGTTATTCATTGAGAAAATATTCTATTGGCGTTTGCTCAGTCTTGCTTGGAATTGTTCTTTTTTCTGGACAGGCTGTACAAGCTGATGAAGTTATAACAGGTAATGATAACGTTGTGAAATCTGTAGAAGCAGCTGAATCCGCAATATCGGATACTACTATATCAGAAGTTCCAACTGCTATAGAAAAGTTACCAGTAGAAGAAGTAGTAACTGTACAGAATGAAACAGTTTCTAAGCAACAAGACACGTCATCTGAAACAAACACTAGTAGAAATTCTACGTCTTTTGCTAGTTCTGAAGAATCATATGTGGCTCAAGTAAATCAAAGTCAAGCTACAAGTGATTTATCTGAAGGATTAAAATCAGAAACGATAACATCTGAAATATCAAGAACTAGTCTCCGTCGAGGGAGAATTTTAGCGTCTGAAGAAACAGTCGAGAGTTCTACAGAGATACTATCATCAGAAGCAATCCCAGCTGAAATACCTATACGACGTAGTGGACGTCGAGGAAGAAATATGTCATCTTTAAATACGTCTGAATCGAATAACGGGACTCCTATAAATAGTAGTTTACCTACGGTCACCATACCAACCAGCAATCAAAATAATACTTTAGCTACACCAGACGAAAATATAACGAAATCAACCAAGCAAACGGTTGTTTTTGAAGGTGCAGGAGAAAAGACGCCAGCTACTAATATTAAAGATGATTATGTTTTCACAGGTAAGAAAGATTTAACAACAAACGCTATTACTTGGAAGACAAGCTCGCATACATACGGCAGTGTACCAGTTCCAGTGGTGACAGGCTACTATGCGGATAAGGCGGAAGCTGGATTTAAGACAGTTACTCTTGATGAACCAGAGGTGACAGATAAGGTTATATACAAACCGTTGGGAAAAATTATTCAAGTAGATGAGAACTTTAACGTCATTCCTAACTCAAATTCAGTAACTTATGAGAACAATCCGTACAATCCAAGAGAGGCTGTAGAAACTGCTATTCCAGATGCTCCTGCAGGATATAAGATTAGAGAATTACAACCTCATGCATGGGGCTATAATATTGTTGACAAAACAATTGAACCCAATGATGAAAGTGATCCAGATCGTATCTCAAAAGATACACCAATTGTTTATGTACCACTTACTTCTGACGTAACGAAATCAACCAAGCAAACGGTTGTTTTTGAAGGTGCAGGAGAAAAGACGCCAGCTACTAATATTAAAGATGATTATGTTTTCACAGGTAAGAAAGATTTAACAACAAACGCTATTACTTGGAAGACAAGCTCGCATACATACGGCAGTGTACCAGTTCCAGTGGTGACAGGCTACTATGCGGATAAGGCGGAAGCTGGATTTAAGACAGTTACTCTTGATGAACCAGAGGTGACAGATAAGGTTATATACAAACCGTTGGGAAAAATTATTCAAGTAGATGAGAACTTTAACGTCATTCCTAACTCAAATTCAGTAACTTATGAGAACAATCCGTACAATCCAAGAGAGGCTGTAGAAACTGCTATTCCAGATGCTCCTGCAGGATATAAGATTAGAGAATTACAACCTCATGCATGGGGCTATAATATTGTTGACAAAACAATTGAACCCAATGATGAAAGTGATCCAGATCGTATCTCAAAAGATACACCAATTGTTTATGTACCACTTACTTCTGACGTAACGAAATCAACCAAGCAAACGGTTGTTTTTGAAGGTGCAGGAGAAAAGACGCCAGCTACTAATATTAAAGATGATTATGTTTTCACAGGTAAGAAAGATTTAACAACAAACGCTATTACTTGGAAAACAAGCTCGCATACATACGGCAGTGTACCAGTTCCAGTGGTTCCAGGTTACATCGCAGATAAGTCTCAAGCTGGTCAACTAGAAGTTACCGTAGCGACTCCTAATGCGGAAGAGACTGTCAGCTACACACCGGTGGGAAGAATCATTTTTGTGGACGAAGCAGGGAATCAAATCGTTGGTACAAACGCTGTTCCGTATACCAACGCTCCAGATCCGACTAAGGTAGAGTCAACCACTCTACCAACGCTACCAGCAGGTTATGAGATTAAGTCTGGGCAAAACATTTCAGGTTTTAACTCAAGTAGTCTTCAAGTCCTTCCACCAGATGCGACAGCTGACACTAAGATTATCTTGGTTTCTAAGAAAGAGTCTTTGAGTCAGGGAGCGAGTCAGACGGTTACCTTTGTTGGGGCAGGTGAAAATACACCAGCTGCTAAGGTTCAAACTGATTTTGTCTTCACTGGGACAAAGGATATGGTTTCAGGTGTCAGCACTTGGGATGTGTCAAGCCATAGATATGGTAGTGTACCAGTTCCAGTGGTTCCAGGCTACATCGCAAATAAGTCTCAAGCTGGTCAACTAGAAGTTACTGTAGCGACACCTAACGCGGAAGAGACTGTCAGCTACACACCGGTGGGAAGAATCATTCTTGTGGACGAAACGGGGAATCAAATCGTTGGCACAAACGCTGTTCCGTATACCAACGCTTCAGATCCGACTAAGGTAGAGTCCACCACTCTACCAACGCTACCAGCAGGTTATGAGATTAAGTCTGGCCAAAACATTCCAGGTTTTAACTCAAGTAATCTTCAAGTCCTTCCACCAGATGCGACAGCTGATACTAAGATTATCTTGGTTTCTAAGAAAGAGTCTTTGAATCAGGGGACAAGTCAGACGGTTACCTTTATCGGTGCAGGTGAAAAAACGCCAGCGACTAAGGTTCAAAATGATTTTGTCTTCACTGGAACAAAGGATATGGTTTCAGGTGTCAGCACTTGGGATATGTCAAGTCATACATACGGCAGTGTGCCAGTTCCAGTGGTTCCAGGCTACATCGCAGATAAGTCTCAAGCTGGTCAACTAGAAGTTACCGTAGCGACTCCTAACGCGGAAGAGACTGTCAGCTACACATCGGTGGGAAGAATCATTTTTGTGGACGAAGCAGGGAATCAAATCGTTGGTACAAACGCTGTTCCGTATACCAACGCTCCAGATCCGACTAAGGTAGAGTCAACCACTCTACCAACGCTTCCAACAGGTTATGAGATTAAGTCTGGGCAAAACATTTCAGGTTTTAACTCAAGTAGTCTTCAAGTCCTTCCACCAGATGCGACAGATGATACTAAGATTATCTTAGTTTCTAAGAAAGAGTCTTTGAGTCAGGGCACCAGTCAGACGGTTACCTTTGTTGGTGCAGGTGAAAAAACGCCAGCGACTAAGGTTCAAAATGATTTTGTCTTCACTGGAACAAAGGATATGGTTTCAGGTGTCAGCACTTGGGATATGTCAAGTCATACATACGGCAGTGTGCCAGTTCCAGTGGTTCCAGGCTACATCGCAGATAAGTCTCAAGCTGGTCAACTAGAAGTTACCGTAGCGACTCCTAACGCGGAAGAGACTGTCAGCTACACATCGGTGGGAAGAATCATTTTTGTGGACGAAGCAGGGAATCAAATCGTTGGTACAAACGCTGTTCCGTATACCAACGCTCCAGATCCGACTAAGGTAGAGTCAACCACTCTACCAACGCTTCCAACAGGTTATGAGATTAAGTCTGGGCAAAACATTTCAGGTTTTAACTCAAGTAGTCTTCAAGTCCTTCCACCAGATGCGACAGCTGACACTAAGATTATCTTGGTTTCTAAGAAAGAGACTTTGAATCAGGGTACAAGTCAGACGGTTACCTTTGTTGGTGCAGGTGAAAAAACGCCAGCGACTAAGGTTCAAAATGATTTTGTCTTCACTGGGACAAAGGATATGGTTTCAGGTGTCAGCACTTGGGATGTGTCAAGTCATAGATACGGGAGTGTACCAGTTCCAGTGGTTCCAGGCTACATCGCAGATAAGTCTCAAGCTGGTCAACTAGAAGTTACCTTAGCGACTCCTAATGTGGAAGAGCTTGTCAGCTACACACCGGTGGGAAGAATCATTCTTGTGGACGAAGCGGGGAATCAAATTGTTGGCACAAACGCTGTTCCGTATACCAACGCTCTAGATCCGACTAAGGTAATGTCAACCACTCTACCAACGCTACCAGCAGGTTATGAGATTAAGTATGGACAAAATATCTTGGGCCTTAACTCAAGTAGTCTTCAAGTCCTTCCACCAGATGCGACAGCTGACACTAAGATTATCTTGGTTTCTAAGAAAGAGACTTTGAGTCAGGTCACCAGTCAGACGGTTACCTTTGTTGGTGCAGGTAAAAATACACCAACTACTAAGGTTCAAAATGATTTTGTCTTCACTGGAACAAAGGATATGGTTTCAGGTGTCAGCACTTGGGATATGTCAAGTCATACATACGGCAGTGTACCAGTTCCAGTGGTTCCAGGCTACATCGCAGATGTAGGACACGCGGGCTCTCTTCAAGTAACACCAGAAGCTCCTAACGCTGAGGAATTAGTTACGTATAAACCGTTAGGAAAGATTATTGCAGTTGATACTGATGGCAAAGAAATTCAAGGTGTACCAACAATTCAATATCAGAATGATCCCGAAAATCCAACCAAGGCGGGCAAAACCTTATCTCCACTTATCTTAGGGTATGAGACTGATGTTCTCAATATAACCCCAAGTAAGCCAGAAGAAGATACCTCAGTTGTTTATCGTAAGGCTATTCAAGAAGCGACTATCACTTATATTGACCAAACGACTGGTACAAGTCTTGAGAGTGATCGTGTCACAGGTAAGTCAGGTGAAATTATTGAATATACTACAGCCGACAAGATTGCATTTTATGAAAGTCGTGGTTATGAATTGTTAACTGATGAGTTACCAAAACAAGCACACTATGATACTGATACGTCTGTTGTCCAAGCATGGAGAGTTACTTTGAAACATAGGACTGAAATAGTAGGTTCTAGGAATCCTCATGATGGTGATGTTATCAACCCGGATGACCCACTAAGTCCAAAGTATCCAAGTAAATATCAGTGGCAGAAAGATGTTGCTGCGACCGTTCATTATGTTGTGTCAGATGGAAATGCTAAGGCACCAAGCGACAAGGTTCAAGTTGCACAATGGACACGCACCGTTACATATGATATGGTGACTGGTCAGGAACTTTCGTCAACAGTATGGAAAGCTAATAAAGCAACCTATGATGCAGTTGTGACAGAAGTTTTAGAGGGCTATTATGCTGATAAAGCAAGTGTGTCAACTAAGAAAGTTATTCAAGAAAACCTTGAGGAAACGGTAATCTACAAACCGCTCGGAAGCTTACTATTCAAATCAGAAGATTTGAATTTTCCAGAAGTTTCATCTGTAAAATATCCTAATAATCTAACAGACCCAACCAAATCAGGTCTACCAGTTGTTCCAGATATTCCAGGTTATAAACCTTACCTTCAGGACCCTAAGTATCCTAGTAAGTTTGGAAAAGCTATCCAGCCAGGTAGCACCATTATTCCTGAAAATTCTGGAGAGGATACCCTTATATACTATATAGCGATAAATCAAGATAAACCAAAATCTCCTTTAAATCAAACAAGTAAGCCAAGCAAGAGTCAGCAACCAGAACATCCTTTTATTGAAAAGAAACCAGAGGTATCTTCGCAACCGGAAGAAGTAAAACAAGTAAATGAAGCTTCGAGAATCGTTGTTAAGACAGCTTCTCAGGCTGCTACTACAAAAGTAGCTTTATATAAAAAACAAGTAGTTCTTCCCCAAACTGGTGAAGAAACAGAGCAAACAGTCGAAGTAGCAGGCTTTTCTGCTCTGATTGTGGCTCTTGGTCTGGGAATTCAAGGCTATCGTCGTAAAAAAGAAGATTAATCTAATTGAGACGGACAAATCTCTTATTAGTTTTAAATAAAGTAAACCAGCAGTTCAATTTGAGTTGCTGGTTTCTTTTTTGGGGAGAATGTTTGAGTTTAATATGTTACTCTTAAGTAATTATATGAGAATCGTTTGAATAGTTGTTATGATTCGTCAATGCTGTAATAGTAGGATAAAGTGAAGTTAATGCTCTGAAATAGCGTACAAATATGTGCGATAATAATTGTATTATTAGAGAATGTTCGTTTTTTTAATGTCATAGAGAAGTTCAGAAAAAAAGATTTGGAATGGCGTTTTAATTAGAAAAATAAAACGATAAAAATAATTATTTTTTTATATTGAGTGAAGTGTTAATAAATATTGTCATATAAGGTGTTTTTGTTGTTTTTTTAGGTTGATATTGCTAATCTTTTTGTAGTTGAATAATCAGAAAGTTGAAAAAAATAAAATTAAAAAAATTTTTGACAAAAAAATCTTGACCGCTAATTGTCAGAATGTTAGAATATAGTATACTCACTTTTATAATTGGATTAATTTTATAAGTGTGTACCTATAACTAACTAACTTATTAGAGGAGGTCTTTTAATGAAAGACATTTTCAATAGACGCCAGCGCTTTTCATTGCGTAAATACTCGTTTGGTGTCGCTTCAGTCTTACTAGGGACAGCGCTCTTTGCTGCTCGTATTGCTCAGGCTGATGAAGTAACATCCCCAGAACCTTCATCTTCAACACCAAGCTCTACGGTAGCAGGTGAGAGCTCTGCCAATTTAGTTGAAACGCCTACAGCATCAACAGCTCAAGCAGATCCTACTGCAGCTGTATCTTCAACTGAGGCAACTGCGTCAACATTTAACTTGACACCAGAAGCTTCAACAACAGATAAGGCTGCCGCAGAGACAACTGACAAACAAGCTACAGAAACTGCAAAACCTGAAGCAGCTAAACCAGCTTCAGAGACTGCTAAACCTACTGAAAAAGCTGCTACAGAAACAGCTAAACCAGCTACAGCAGCATCTACAAATGCAGCTAGCAACAACGTTGAAACTACAGCTTCAACAACTGCAGCTTCAACAACTGCACCAGTAGCAGGAAACACAGAGACAGCTGAAACCGCAGTAGAAGCTGCAACTGCTCAACCAAATATTGCTACACGTGCTAACGTAGCAAGCGCAGGTGTGGACGTTGCTTCAGTTGCAATAGCGAATAATGAACGTAGTAATGCTGCTACGTTGGTTACAGAAGGTGGACGTCGCCGTAATCGTCGTTCGGCAACTGACCCTGTATCAACAAGTTATACAGAAGGTTCAGAAGCTGCAACTCCAGTGATGAGTGATCCAAATGGTGCAAAACTTAAGAATCGTCCACTTGTAGTCCCTACACCAAAAGATCCTACTGACCATGTTACTGCAGGAATCAACTACCAATTGAATCCGAGTGCATCTCAGTATACATATATTGTTACTGATTTGATGGGATTCAATACAGAGTATAATACTAAGTTCTATTATCGTATGTCTAAACCATATGATAACTCAACTAATGTAACAATCGAATTGGTTGATGGTGCTACAAACACTGTTAAAGAAACAAAACAAATTAGTGGTGCAGGAACAGTGAATCTTGGTCAGGCTACTCTAGCACCTATTTCAGGCAATAAACAGGCTTATATTGAATTCCGATTTGAAAATGTTAAAGATGCTGATAAGACAGATCGTCCAGCTCTCCGTGCAACATGGAAATTCAACGGTTCTGCTAATGATTTCGATGGTCAACGTACTGCGATTCAAATTTATGATGTAGTTAACACAGCCAACGAAGGAACGACTATAACTGATCCTCAATATTACATCCCACGTCTAACTACTAAGACGACTTACTATAAAGTTGTTGATAAAAATTCATCAACTTATGATCCAAATCGCTTGGTTGGAAACTTTGTCTCAAATGGCAGTAGTTATGTGATGAATTCTTCTACGCCAGGTGACTACAAGCTGGTAAATGACGCTGGAACTCCACAAGTTGATGCACAAACATATCGTGCAACAGGCTCTGAAGAGAGTCTTGGTTCATTTACACTTACTGGTATGGAAGGGCAAGATTTCCATGCTTCAGCTCTTCGTGCTTTTGATGGGTATAAACTATATCAAACAGCAGATTCACGCTCGCTTGTAGATGTTCTAAAAAAACCTTACGAAGTTGGCCAACGTTGGTTTGACGTTGCCAATGCTGAAGGTGGTGTAAAACGTATTAAAGAAGTTGTAGGCGAAGATGGTACTGTCCGTATTGAAATGTGGGCAATCAAATCTGACAGTCTAAATAAAATTTCTAAAGATTTGAACACTGATGGCTATGTTAAGGTTTATGAAACAGTAATTCGTCCTGGAAGTAACAATAAAATTGACCACCCAGAAGACTTCGGTAAGAATCCTGAAATCGATGATGCTGGATGGAATAAAGATAATAATAAGCCAGTTAGAGATGGTTTGAAACCAGAATTACGTGATAAGCTTGTTGTTGGAAAACCATTTGCTATTTTCTCAGATAAACAAAATACAAACTATCTTGGTGATTTGGAATATGGTAAACCTAACGTAGCTGATTTTATCTATAAACGTCCAAACGGGACATTTTATAAAATGTCCTGGGGAAGGGAAGCAGCTAATAATACTATAGAGTATACAATTACTGAGGTGAGTGCCTCAGAAGCTGCTGGCTATCAACCACGTTATTCAGCTGCGGGTGAATTTTATGCGAACCGTGGCGCTACTGGAGCTGCATATGCTATTAATGGCGTTCCAGTTTCTTCAGGTAACGTTTTCCGTTTGGAAAATAAATTGACACCCAACTATGAAACGGTCTACTACTATGTTAAAGGTGAAGCTACTAAGGTAACTCCTGAATTTACTAAGGTTCTCGAAGATAAAAATGTAGAGAATAAGCGAACACTTAATGATAATGACTTCAGCTTTAAACTTGTTGAATTGAAAACTGATGATTCAGGTGAAGAACTTGAAGGTGGTCATACTGAAACCGTCACAAATAAATCTGGCAAGGTAACTTTTAGTGATATTAACTTTACTAAAGTTGGAACTTACAAATATAAAGTAACAGAAGTTGCTGGAGAAGATAAAAATGTTGACTACGATGCCATGGAAACTATCATGACTGTAGTTGTTACTGAAAAAAACCAAGCAGGTGATTTAAAAGCTACTGTTACTTACAGCTCTTCTAAAGGTGAAACATCTTCAACAACTGATACAGAGTTCAACAACGTTGTCGTAGCTCCAGTTAAAGTGAAATTTGACTTCACTAAGAAATTGGCTGGACGTGAACTTAAAGATGGCGAATTCAGGTTCATCCTTAAAGATGCAAACGGTCAAGAAGTTGAAACTGTAGCTAACAAAAAAGATGGAACTGTAACATTTACAGAAATTTCATTTGATAATACTAAAGTAGGTACTCACACTTATACTGTAGAAGAAGTTATCCCTGCAGCTAAAGAAGTAGGTATGACGTATGACACTATGAAGGCAACGATCACTGTTGAAGTTGCTAAGAATGGTCACACCTTGACTACTGTAACAAACGTAACATCAACTGGCGGTGTCAATGCTGATGGAACATCAACAGAAGGAACTGATGATAAAGAATTCAACAACAAAATCACTCCTCCTGAAACACCTGAATTCCAACCTGAAAAATTTGTTCTTAACAAAGAGAAATTTGACATTACAGGATCAAAACTTGTAGATGATGACGATGAGTTGACCGATGAGTACACTGCTACAAATGCAAATCCATACGCAGATGGAACTTCAAACAACGAAGCAGAAAATATCAATACGAAGTCAGTTGAACGTGGTGAAAAGATCTACTACCAAGTATGGTTGGATACTAAGAACTTCACTGACAGAAACAACATCCAATCTGTTGGTATCTCTGATACTTATGATGCAGATAAATTAACTGTCAACGCTGCTGATATTAAAGCTTACGATAGCGAAACAGGAGCTGATGTAACATCTAAATTTGATATTACAGTAGCTAACGGAGTCATTACAGCTACATCTAAAGCTTCTATGAACAAATCTTTAGGTGATGCAGAAAATACTCAAGTTATTGATACTACTAAATTTGCATTTGGTCGCTACTACAAATTCGATATTCCAGCAACAGTTAAAGCTGACGTTGCAGGTGGCGTAGACATCGAAAACAAAGCGAACCAAATCGTTCACGTTTACAACCCAGTAAGTAAATCTGTAGAAACTCCAGAAAAACCAACTCAAAAACGTGTGAACAGTGTACCTATCTCAGTAGACTTCAACTTCACTAAACGCTTGGAAGGTCGTGAATTGAAAGCTAACGAATTCAGCTTCGAGTTGAAAGATAGCGACAATGTTGTGATTGCAACTGCAACCAACGACGCAGCTGGTAACATCACATTCTCTCCAGTAGAGTACACAAATAAAGCTGGTAAAAAAGTTACAGCCCTTAAATACACGAAGGGTCAAGAAGGTACTTACACTTACACAGTAGAAGAAGTAGCTGGAACAGACGCAACTGTTACATACGATACCATGAAAGCGAATGTAACTGTTACTGTTTCTCACGATGGAACAGCTAAAGTTCTTGTAGCTACTGTAGGCGATATCGCTGATAAAGAGTTCAACAATACAGTAACTCCTCCAACAGAACCTAAGTTCCAACCAGAGAAATATGTTGTTTCTGAAGAGAAATTCGATATCACAGGCGACAAGCTCGTTGATGATGATAAAGAGTTGACTGATAAATATGGAGAAACAAATACTAATCCATATGTCGATACAACTGATAACAACGAAAAACAAAACTTGAATACTAAGTCAGTTGAACGTGGCGACAAATTGGTTTACCAAGTATGGTTGGATACAACTAAATTCTCTGAAACTAACAAAGAAAATGTTCAATCAGTAGGAATCTCAGATGACTACGATGAAGCTAAGTTGGACCTTGACGCTACTAAGATCAAAGCTTACGATTCAGTAACAGGTGATGATGTCACTGCTAAATTCGATATCACAGTTAATAACGGTGTGATTACTGCAACTCTTAAAGCTGGCTTCACTAAGTCACTTGGCGACGCAGAAAACACTCAAATCATTGACACAACTAAATTCGCCTTTGGACGTTACTACAAGTTTGACATCCCAACAACAGTGAAAGCTGATGTGGCGGCTGGTGTAGATATCGAAAATACTGCAGCTCAAGTAGTCAACTACTACAACCCAGTAAGCAAAACTGTTGAAAAACCAAATAAACCAACTGAAAAACGTGTCAACAGTGTACCAATCTCAGTAGACTTCAACTTCACTAAGAAACTTGAAGGCCGTGCACTTAAGGCTGGCGAATTTACATTCGAGTTGAAAGACAGCGACAATGTTGTGATTGCGACTGCAACCAACGACGCTGCTGGTAATATCGCATTCTCTCCAGTAGAGTACACAAATAAAGCTGGTAAGACTGTCACTGCCCTTAAATACAATAAGGGTCAAGAAGGTACTTACACTTACACAGTAGAAGAAGTAGCTGGAACAGACGCAACTGTTACATACGATACCATGAAAGCGAATGTAACTGTTACTGTTTCTCACGATGGAACAGCTAAAGTTCTTGTAGCTACTGTAGGCGATATCGCTGATAAAGAGTTCAACAATACAGTAACTCCTCCAACAGAACCTAAGTTCCAACCAGAGAAATATGTTGTTTCTGAAGAGAAATTCGATATCACAGGCGACAAGCTCGTTGATGATGATAAAGAGTTGACTGATAAATATGGAGAAACAAATACTAATCCATATGTCGATAAAACTGATAACAACGAAAAACAAAACTTGAATACTAAGTCAGTTGAACGTGGCGACAAATTGGTTTACCAAGTATGGTTGGATACAACTAAATTCTCTGAAACTAACAAAGAAAATGTTCAATCAGTAGGAATCTCAGATGACTACGATGAAGCTAAGTTGGACCTTGACGCTACTAAGATCAAAGCTTACGATTCAGTAACAGGTGATGATGTCACTGCTAAATTCGATATCACAGTTAATAACGGTGTGATTACTGCAACTCTTAAAGCTGGCTTCACTAAGTCACTTGGCGACGCAGAAAACACTCAAATCATTGACACAACTAAATTCGCCTTTGGACGTTACTACAAGTTTGACATCCCAACAACAGTGAAAGCTGATGTGGCGGCTGGTGTAGATATCGAAAATACTGCAGCTCAAGTAGTCAACTACTACAACCCAGTAAGCAAAACTGTTGAAAAACCAAATAAACCAACTGAAAAACGTGTCAACAGTGTACCAATCTCAGTAGACTTCAACTTCACTAAGAAACTTGAAGGCCGTGCACTTAAGGCTGGCGAATTTACATTCGAGTTGAAAGACAGCGACAATGTTGTGATTGCGACTGCAACCAACGACGCTGCTGGTAATATCGCATTCTCTCCAGTAGAGTACACAAATAAAGCTGGTAAGACTGTCACTGCCCTTAAATACAATAAGGGTCAAGAAGGTACTTACACTTACACAGTAGAAGAAGTAGCTGGAACAGACGCAACCGTTACATACGACACAATGAAAGCGAATGTAACAGTCACAGTTTCTCACGATGGAACAGCTAAAGTATTGGTTGCTAACGTAACTGAACCAGCTGATAAAGAGTTCAACAACGTCGTAACTCCACCAACAGAGCCTAAGTTCCAACCAGAGAAATATGTTGTTTCTGAAGAGAAATTCGATATCACAGGCGACAAGCTCGTTGATGATGATAAAGAGTTGACTGATAAATATGGAGAAACAAATACTAATCCATATGTCGATAAAACTGATAACAACGAAAAACAAAACTTGAATACTAAGTCAGTTGAACGTGGCGACAAATTGGTTTACCAAGTATGGTTGGATACAACTAAATTCTCTGAAACTAACAAAGAAAATGTTCAATCAGTAGGAATCTCAGATGACTACGATGAAGCTAAGTTGGACCTTGACGCTACTAAGATCAAAGCTTACGATTCAGTAACAGGTGATGATGTCACTGCTAAATTCGATATCACAGTTAATAACGGTGTGATTACTGCAACTCTTAAAGCTGGCTTCACTAAGTCACTTGGCGACGCAGAAAACACTCAAATCATTGACACAACTAAATTCGCCTTTGGACGTTACTACAAGTTTGACATCCCAACAACAGTGAAAGCTGATGTGGCGGCTGGTGTAGATATCGAAAATACTGCAGCTCAAGTAGTCAACTACTACAACCCAGTAAGCAAAACTGTTGAAAAACCAAATAAACCAACTGAAAAACGTGTCAACAGTGTACCAATCTCAGTAGACTTCAACTTCACTAAGAAACTTGAAGGCCGTGCACTTAAGGCTGGCGAATTTACATTCGAGTTGAAAGACAGCGACAATGTTGTGATTGCGACTGCAACCAACGACGCTGCTGGTAATATCGCATTCTCTCCAGTAGAGTACACAAATAAAGCTGGTAAGACTGTCACTGCCCTTAAATACAATAAGGGTCAAGAAGGTACTTACACTTACACAGTAGAAGAAGTAGCTGGAACAGACGCAACCGTTACATACGACACAATGAAAGCGAATGTAACAGTCACAGTTTCTCACGATGGAACAGCTAAAGTATTGGTTGCTAACGTAACTGAACCAGCTGATAAAGAGTTCAACAACGTCGTAACTCCACCAACAGAGCCTAAGTTCCAACCAGAGAAATATGTTGTTTCTGAAGAGAAATTCGATATCACAGGCGACAAGCTCGTTGATGATGATAAAGAGTTGACTGATAAATATGGAGAAACAAATACTAATCCATATGTCGATAAAACTGATAACAACGAAAAACAAAACTTGAATACTAAGTCAGTTGAACGTGGCGACAAATTGGTTTACCAAGTATGGTTGGATACAACTAAATTCTCTGAAACTAACAAAGAAAAATGTTCAATCAGTAGGAATCTCAGATGACTACGATGAAGCTAAGTTGGACCTTGACGCTACTAAGATCAAAGCTTACGATTCAGTAACAGGTGATGATGTCACTGCTAAATTCGATATCACAGTTAATAACGGTGTGATTACTGCAACTCTTAAAGCTGGCTTCACTAAGTCACTTGGCGACGCAGAAAACACTCAAATCATTGACACAACTAAATTCGCCTTTGGACGTTACTACAAGTTTGACATCCCAACAACAGTGAAAGCTGATGTGGCGGCTGGTGTAGATATCGAAAATACTGCAGCTCAAGTAGTCAACTACTACAACCCAGTAAGCAAAACTGTTGAAAAACCAAATAAACCAACTGAAAAACGTGTCAACAGTGTACCAATCTCAGTAGACTTCAACTTCACTAAGAAACTTGAAGGCCGTGCACTTAAGGCTGGCGAATTTACATTCGAGTTGAAAGACAGCGACAATGTTGTGATTGCGACTGCAACCAACGACGCTGCTGGTAATATCGCATTCTCTCCAGTAGAGTACACAAATAAAGCTGGTAAGACTGTCACTGCCCTTAAATACAATAAGGGTCAAGAAGGTACTTACACTTACACAGTAGAAGAAGTAGCTGGAACAGACGCAACCGTTACATACGACACAATGAAAGCGAATGTAACAGTCACAGTTTCTCACGATGGAACAGCTAAAGTATTGGTTGCTAACGTAACTGAACCAGCTGATAAAGAGTTCAACAACGTCGTAACTCCACCAACAGAGCCTAAGTTCCAACCAGAGAAATATGTTGTTTCTGAAGAGAAATTCGATATCACAGGCGACAAGCTCGTTGATGATGATAAAGAGTTGACTGATAAATATGGAGAAACAAATACTAATCCATATGTCGATAAAACTGATAACAACGAAAAACAAAACTTGAATACTAAGTCAGTTGAACGTGGCGACAAATTGGTTTACCAAGTATGGTTGGATACAACTAAATTCTCTGAAACTAACAAAGAAAATGTTCAATCAGTAGGAATCTCAGATGACTACGATGAAGCTAAGTTGGACCTTGACGCTACTAAGATCAAAGCTTACGATTCAGTAACAGGTGATGATGTCACTGCTAAATTCGATATCACAGTTAATAACGGTGTGATTACTGCAACTCTTAAAGCTGGCTTCACTAAGTCACTTGGCGACGCAGAAAACACTCAAATCATTGACACAACTAAATTCGCCTTTGGACGTTACTACAAGTTTGACATCCCAACAACAGTGAAAGCTGATGTGGCGGCTGGTGTAGATATCGAAAATACTGCAGCTCAAGTAGTCAACTACTACAACCCAGTAAGCAAAACTGTTGAAAAACCAAATAAACCAACTGAAAAACGTGTCAACAGTGTACCAATCTCAGTAGACTTCAACTTCACTAAGAAACTTGAAGGCCGTGCACTTAAGGCTGGCGAATTTACATTCGAGTTGAAAGACAGCGACAATGTTGTGATTGCGACTGCAACCAACGACGCTGCTGGTAATATCGCATTCTCTCCAGTAGAGTACACAAATAAAGCTGGTAAGACTGTCACTGCCCTTAAATACAATAAGGGTCAAGAAGGTACTTACACTTACACAGTAGAAGAAGTAGCTGGAACAGACGCAACCGTTACATACGACACAATGAAAGCGAATGTAACAGTCACAGTTTCTCACGATGGAACAGCTAAAGTATTGGTTGCTAACGTAACTGAACCAGCAGATAAAGAGTTCAACAACGTTGTAACTCCACCAACAGAGCCTAAGTTCCAACCAGAGAAATATGTCTTGAGTGAAGAGAAATACTCAATCACTGACAACAAACTTCTTGATGATGATAAAGAGTTGGCTGACAAGTACGCAGATACCAAAGCAAACCCATATGCGGATCTTTCAGATGGTAAGGAACTTTCAGATGGTACAATCTTAGGTAAAAACGAAGCAGAAAACATCAATACGAAGTCTGTTAACCGCGGAGATAAATTAGTTTACCAAGTATGGTTGGATACAACTAAATTCTCAGCAACTAACAAAGAAAACGTTCAATCAGTAGGAATCACTGATGACTACGATGAAACTAAGTTAGATCTTGATTCTACTAAGATCAAAGCTTACGATTCAGTAACAGGTGATGATGTCACAGATAAATTCGATATCGCTGTGAACAATGGTGTGATTACTGCAACTCTTAAAGCTGGCTTCACGAAGTCACTTGGCGACGCAGAAAACACTCAGGTTATCGATACAACTAAATTCGCCTTCGGACGTTACTACAAGTTCGACATCCCAACAACAGTGAAAGCTGATGTTCACGATGGAGCTGAAATTGTAAATACAGCAGCTCAAGTCGTTAACTATTACAACCCAGTAAGCAAGACTGTTGAAAAACCAAATGTACCAACTCAAAAACGTGTAAACAACATTCCAACAGCTATTCAGTTGGTATTTGGTAAGACACTTAACGGACGTCAGTTGAAAGATAAAGAATTCAGCTTTGTCTTGAAAGATGAATCTGGTAAGGTTCTTCAAACGAAAACAAATGATGCTAATGGTAAAGTAACCTTTGATGTGATTAACTATTCTAAGGCTGATATTGTTAGCAAACATATCTTTAACTATACTGTTGAAGAAGTTAAAGGAACTGATGAAACAGTTACTTACGACGATATGAAAGTCAATGTAACTGTTCAGGTTATCCAAGATTCAGAAGGTGATCAATTGTCAACAGTTATCTCTTACGCTACAGTAGGTGGAGATGCTTACGATTCAGATGATACAATCTTTGATAACAACGTAGTTCCTAACTTCAAACCAGAGAAATACGTTGTTTCTAAAGAAAAATTTGATCTTAAGGGTACAGAGCTTCTCGATGATGATGCACCTAATGGTAAGGTTGAAGCTGAAAACTTGGATCACCATACCCTTACGCGTGGTCAGGACTTCTACTACCAAGTATGGCTTGATACTCGCGAATTTACAGCTGAAAGTAATATTCAAAAAGTAGAAATCACAGATGACTATGACGAAGCTAAGCTTGACATCAAGAAGGAAGGAATCAAAGTTTACGATGGTAAGACTGGTGTAGATGTTACTGATAAGTTCGACATCAAGGTTGAAAACGGTGTGATTACTGCAACTTCTAAAGCGGATTTGACTAAACCTATTAGTGCAACTGATGATACTCCAGTCATCGATACAACTAAATTCGAGTTTGGCCGTTACTATAAATTTGATATCCTAGCAACTGTTAAAAATATTAAAGATAATAACGGTGTTGAGTTTAGTAACACAGCGCATGAAATTGTTCATCAATACAACCCTTACAATAAGAAGGCAAAACCAACTGATAAACCAACTCAAACACGTGAAAATAACGTTCCAGTTTCAGTAGAATTCAACTTTACTAAGAAACTTGAAGGTCGTGCACTTAAAGCTAATGAATTTAGCTTTGTGCTTAAAGATTCAACAGGTAAAGAGATTGAAACTGTTAAGAATGATGCAGATGGCAACGTTAAGTTCTCAGACCTTGAATTCAAGAAGGGTCAAGAAGGTACTTACACCTACACAGTAGAGGAAGTTGCAGGTACAGACACAACCGTTACATATGATACAATGAAAGCGAATGTGACAGTTACAGTATCACGCGACGGAAAAGCTAAAGTTCTCATCGCGACTCTTGGTGATGTTGCAGATAAAGAGTTCAACAACGTTGTAACTCCTCCAGAAGAACCTAAGTTCCAACCTGAGAAATATGTCTTGAATACAGAGAAGTATTCAATCACAGATAACAAACTTCTTGATGATGATTCAGAGTTAACAAACAAATACACTGAAACAGAAGCTAATCCTTACGTTGATAAAACTGATAACAACGAGGCAGAAAACATCAATACGAAGTCAGTTAAACGTGGTGATAAACTTGTTTACCAAGTGTGGCTGGATACAACTAAATTTGACGCAGCTAACAAGGACAACATCCAATCAGTAGGCATCTCAGATGACTACGATGAAGCGAAGTTGGAACTTGATTCTACTAAGATCAAAGCCTACGATTCAGTAACAGGAGCTGATGTAACATCTAAATTTGATATCACAGTAGCTAACGGAGTAATCACAGCAACTCTTAAAGATGGCTTTACTAAGTCTCTAGGAGATGCAGAAAATACTCAGGTCATCGACACAACCAAATTTGAATTTGGACGTTACTACAAGTTCGACATCCCAACAACAGTGAAAGCTGATGTTGCAGGTGGAGTAGATATCGAAAATACTGCGGCTCAAGTCGTAAACTACTACAACCCAACTACTAAGAAAGTTGAAACTCCAAACAAACCAACTGAAAAACGTGTGAATAGTGTTCCAGTTGAAGTAGAGTTCAACTTCACTAAGAAACTTGAAGGTCGTGAACTTAAAGCTAACGAATTCAGCTTCGTACTTAAAGATTCTGAAGGTAAGACTCTTGAAACTGTAAGCAACGATGCATCTGGTAACGTTAAGTTCAAAGCTCTTGAATTCAAGAAGGGTGAAGAAGGTGTTCACAACTTTACAGTTGAAGAGGTTAAAGGAACTGACGGAACTGTAACATACGATACTATGAAAGCAAATGTCACAGTAACAGTATCACACGACGGAACAGCTAAAGTTCTTGTGGCTACTGTAGGCGACATCGCAGACAAAGAGTTCAACAATACAGTAACACCACCAGAAACTCCAGAATTCAACCCAGAGAAATACGTTCTAAACGAAAAAGAATTTGACCTAACAGGAACTTCATTATTAGATGATGATAAAGAATTAGCAGACAAGTATGCAGATACAAATGCAAACCCATATGCTGATAAAGCTGATAACAATGAAGCTCAAAACATTAACACTAAATCAGTTAAACCAGGTCAAAAACTAGTTTACCAAGTATGGTTAGATACAACTAAATTTGATGCAAACAACAAAGACAACATCCAATCTGTAGGAATCTCAGATGACTATGATGAGGCTAAAGTTGATGTTGATGCTTCAGCAATCAAAGCTTACGATGGTAAAACTGGTGCTGATGTAACATCTAAATTTGATATCACAGTAGCTAACGGAGTAATCACAGCAACCCTTAAAGATGGCTTCACTAAGTCACTTGGCGATGCAGAAAATACTCAAATCATCGACACAACTAAATTCGAATTCGGACGTTACTACAAGTTTGATATTCCAGCAACTGTTAAAGCGGACGTTAAAGGTGGAGTAGACATCGAAAATACTGCGGCTCAAGTAGTGAACTACTACAACCCAGTAAGCAAGACTGTTGAAAAACCAAGCAAACCAACTGAAAAACGTGTTAACAGCGTACCAGTACAAGTAGAGTTCAACTTCACTAAACGTCTGGAAGGACGTGAATTGAAAGCTAACGAATTCAGCTTCGTATTGAAAGATTCAGAAGGTAAAGTCCTTGAAACTGTAATGAACGATGCCTCTGGTAACGTTAAGTTCTCTAAACTTGAATTCAAGAAAGAACAAGCGGGCGTTCACAAATTCACAGTTGAAGAAGTGAAGGGTACTGATGGAACTGTCGCTTACGATGCGATGAAAGCAGTAGTAACTGTAGAAGTTAAACATGACGGAACAGCGAAAGCTCTTATCACTAACGTAACAGATCCAGCAGACAAAGAGTTCAACAACCGTGTAACTCCTCCAGAAACTCCAGACTTCAATCCAGAGAAATACATCTTGAACGAATCTAAATTCGATATTACAGGTGACAAACTTCTCAACGATGATAAAGAGTTGAAGGATAAGATTGCGGAAACAAATGCAAATCCTTACGTTGATAAGACTGATAACAACGAAGCTCAAAATATCAATACTAAGACACTCAAGAAAGGTGATAAAGTATACTACCAAGTATGGCTCGACACAACTAACTTCACTGACGCTCACAATATCCAATCTGTAGGTGTTACAGATAAATATGACAGCGAAAACTTGAACATCAATGTTGCTGATATTAAAGCATACGACTCTGTAACAGGAGAAGATGTGACAGCTAAGTTTGATATCAAGGTTGAAAACGGTGTGATTACTGCAACATCTAAAGCTGACCTTACTAAGTCACTTGGAGATGCAGAAAATACACAAGTCATCGACACAACTAAGTTCGCCTTCGGACGTTACTACAAGTTTGAAATCCCAGCAGAAATTAAACAATCTGCTAAGGACGGTGTTGACATTGAAAATACAGCCTCACAAATCGTTCACCAATACGACCCAACTAAGAAATCTGTTGAAAAACCAGAAAAACCAACAGAAAAACGTGTAATCAATATCCCAACTAAAGTTGAGTTTGAATTCACTAAGAAACTTGAAGGCCGTCAACTTAAGGCTGGTGAGTTTAGCTTTGTACTTAAAGATAGCAAGGGTAATGTGATTGAAACTGTAAGCAATGATGCTAAAGGTAAGATCAAGTTCTCTGCACTTGAGTACAAACGTGGTGAAGAAGGTACTCACATTTATACTGTTGAAGAAGTACAAGGTAACGATACAACTGTTACTTACGATAAGATGGTAGCTAGAGTCGTTGTTTCAGTAACTAAAGACGGTAAAGTCTTGACAGTAACTTCTCAATTGCCAGAAGATACTGAGTTCAACAATATTGTGACACCACCGACTCCTCCAACACCACCGACTCCACCAACTCCTCCAACACCAGTAGTTCCACCAGTAACACCACCGACTCCTCCAACACCAGTGGTTCCACCAGTGACACCACCAACTACACCAGAAGCTCCTAAAGGACCAGCACTCCCTGAAACAGGTGATGATGCGTCTATGGCAGCTATGGCTCTCGGAGGAATCCTTGCGGCAGCTGGACTTGGTTTGGCAGGAAAACGCAAAAAAGAAGACTAAATAGTGATTAGGTACACATCTAATTGAGTTAGTTAGACTATTTCAGTTTTCGAAAGAGAGACTCATCCCGAAAGGGGTGGGTCTTTTTGATTTGTAATGAGAGGATTTTGGTAGCTGATATGTCTTGATGAGAGCTTTTTAAATTTTGGTAAAATTAGAAGTCAAAATTTTGGGAAGATTTATATCCTTTATCATAAAAAAGAGTTATTTTGAATTCTCAAGCAATTATTTCAACTAAAGAAATGTTTAAGGCAATATATACAATACTGATGGATTAGATAATTCTTCGTATTTTTAGTAGACTTCATTACTTATTATATTTAGATGAAGTTAAGGTTATCCCTAATCCCACTTAAATCTAAGACTGATTAGTGTTTACAGTTAAAATTAGATAGTTAACATCAAAAAAAATAGGGAGAATAGTTAGGAAAAAGAAATAGATCTTTATAAATAAATAGAAAAATATCGGGTAAAAACATGGTGGATTCCGTATTTTTTTATAAGACTAACTTTGGTAATTTATAATATAAGAAGAGTTAAAAAAATGATAATAGGAAGTCTTACTTTTTAAAGGGTTTTTACGTTTAAAAGTTGTTTCAATCCTTACTTCTATTTGAAATTTACTTATTTAAGAAAGCCAATTATTAGAAAAAAATGAACGTTAAAAGTGAATTCAAGATGGCTTTTTAAAGAAGAAAATTAATATCAAAAATATTAGAAAAAAACGATTTTTATGATAAATAACAGTAAGCGTTTTTAAACGCTTATAATACAAGTGTTTTAACGTAAGGCTGCTTTTTGTAAGAGTTTGAATTTAACAATTGTCAGACAACTAAAGTTTTTTTAGAAAAGATAGATTAATCACTTGACTCTAAATTGTCAGAATGTTAGAATGAGAATGAATCATGGATATGAGGGGAATTAACTTGTAGTCATGTATCTATAACTAACTATTTTTTTAAGAGGGAGACTTAAACATGAAAGACATTTCAATAGACGTCAACGATTTTCATTGCGTAAATATTCGTTTGGTGTCGCTTCAGTCTTGCTAGGAACGGCACTCTTTGCCGCTCATACTGCACAGGCCGATGAAGTAACAGCGCCTGACGCTTCTTCATCAAACCCTGATTCATCAGTTGAGGGGGAAAGTTCATCAAACCTGGTTGAGACATCTACAGCATCTACAGCTCAAGCAGATCCTACTGCAGCTGTATCTTCAACTGAGGCAACTGCGTCAACATTTAACTTGACGCCAGAAGCTTCAACAACAGATAAGGCTGCCGCAGAGACAACTGACAAACAAGCTACAGAAACTGCAAAATCTGAAGCTGCTAAACCAGCTTCGGAAGCAGCTAAACCAACTGAAAAGGCTGCTACAGAAACAGCTAAGCCAGCTACAGCAGCATCAACAAATGCAGCTAGCAACAAGATTGAAACAACAGCTTCAGCGACAGCCACTGCAGCAACTCCAGCTGCAACAGCGGCTAACCGTACTGCAGCAACAGCCGCTCCAGTAGCTGAAGAAACAGCAGCAGCCGAAACTGCGGCAGCAACTACAAGTCTTAACACACGCGGTTCTGCACGTTTTTATTCTGTAGGATCAGCAGCAGTTCGTAGTGCAACGCTTGACCGCGCAGCTACTGATTTGACTAATGCTGGCGCTTTGGCGACAAGAAGTAGCCGTCGTAACCGTCGTGCTGTTACAGACCACAACGTTGAGGCGGTTTCTGTAGAAACTTATCTTAAAGATGGTGAAAAAGCGACTCCAGACATGACGGATCCTAATGGTGCAAGTGTTCGTTCGCAAACAGTACCATCAGGTTATCAAGCTAAAGAAGGTGATTATTATACTTATAGTATCGTCGACCTTACTCGCTTCAATGAACGTTACAATACAAGCTACTATGTACGTGCTTACAAGAGATTTGATGCTTCAACAGATACGACTGTTGAATTGATCAACAAAAACACTGGTTCTGTAGTTGAAACAAGAACAATTACTGCCTCTAGTGGTATTCAAAAATTCACGACTACTCAATCTGCTTCTAAAGGTGAATTAACTTTCCAAGTAGATTATGATAAAGGTTTAGGAACTGGACCTGGTAAAACGGACCAACCATTTATTCAATTTGGTTATGAAGTTGGGGCAAGTATCCAAGCTTTAGTAGCTCCAGGACATAACCTTACTACTGAAGAACAAAAATTATATGATGCAGTTTATGCTGCTCGTACATCAACAGATATTATCAACGTTGTAGAACCAGCATATAACGGTCGTACGATTACAGATACTAATGCCAAGATTCCAGTATCAGTTAATAAAACAACTTACTATAAAGTAGTTGATAAAAACAACCCAACATTTAACGCTAATAAAACAGATGTAACTGTTCAAGATTATAAAGAAAATGGCAATGAAGTAAACTTGGCTTCATACACTCTTAAAGCTATGGAAGGTCAAAACTTCACAGCATCTGGAGAGCGCCAATTTGATGGATACAAACTTTATCAAGCAGCTGATGCAAATGATCAATCAGGTTATGTAAGCCGTCCTTACACTGTTGGTACGAAATTCATGGACGCTGAGCGTGCAGGAATTAAACGTATTAAAGAAATCGTGGGTGAAGATGGAACTGTAGTTGTTCGTGTTTATCTTCTAGATCCAAAACAACAAAGCAAGCGTTCTGATGGTACATTGAGCACTGATGGCTACATGTTGCTAGCAGAAACGAAACCAATTAAACCAGGTGATTACAACAAACAAGAATTAGCTGTTAAGAAATCACCTCTTAATACAATTGCTTTTACTGATAGTAAAGGTGTAACCTATGCAAATGGTAAAGAAGTTCCATTTGACTTCCAAAAAGCTGCTGGATATACACCATATAAAACTGTATTCGTACCATTCTTAGGAGACAATATTGGTCACCTTTCTCCAAATGAACAATTGGTTCGTGGAGTAAATGGTATCGGTACCAACGTTGACTTGCTTAACTCTTTGACACCGTATAAACAACCTGTTTACTACTACGTGAAGCAAGAACCTGTAACAGTTACTCCAGAAGTTGAAAAACAACTTGAAGGACGTGTACTTGTTGATGGTGAATTCAGCTTCAAGATTAAAGAAGTCAATGAAAACAAATCACTTCCTTCACATGAAGAAACTGTTACTAACAAAAACGGTAAAGCTACATTTAGTAAATTAAGCTTCAATAAAGTTGGTACTTACACTTACACAATCACTGAGGTTAAAGGGGCAGATACAAACGTCGATTACGATGGTATGACAGTTAAGATGACTGTTACTGTAACTGAAAACTCTAAAGGTGATTTGCAAGCTTCTGTTAAATACAGTGGTACTGGTGGATTTGCTTCAAGTGCAGATGATAAAGTCTTCAACAACTACGTTGTAGCTCCAGTTAAGACTAAGTTTGACTTCAGTAAAGCTCTTGCAGGTCGTGAGTTGAAAGCCGGTGAATTTAGCTTCGTATTGAAAGATTCAACTGGTAAAGTTCTTCAAACTAAGACAAATACTAAGGAAGGTGTTGTAGCCTTTGATGATTTGACCTTTGATAATACTCAAGTTGGTACTCACAAGTACACTGTAGAAGAAGTTATCCCAGAAAACAAAGAAGCTGGTATGACTTACGATACAATGAAGGCTGAAGTAACAATCACTGTTACTAAGGAAGGTCACGTTCTTAAAGCAACAAACACTCTTCCATCAGATACAGAGTTCAACAATACATTCACACCAGGTGCGGTTAAAGTTAACCTTGAATTTGATAAATCACTTTCAAACGGTACTTTGAACGCAGGTGACTTTAGCTTCACATTGACTGGTGATAACAATGTTAACGAAACTGTAACTAACAAAGCTAACGGTAAGATTAACTTCAGCGAATTGTCATTTGACCGCGAAGGTGTCTACAACTACACTGTTAAAGAAGTGAAGGGCAACAATGCCGATGTAGACTACGATGAAATGACTATCGCGGTTAAGTAACAGTTACTAAAGATGCCGCTACAGGTCTTTTGGTTGCTAAGACTGAAATGACTTCAACAGGCGGTGAAGCCACTGGTACTGATGACAAGATCTTCAACAACCACGTTGTAGCTCCTGTAACTGCACAATTTGACTTCAGCAAAGCTCTTGCAGGTCGTGACTTGAAAGCTGGCGAATTTAGCTTTGTATTGAAAGACAAAGATGGTAAAGTCCTTCAAACAAAACAAAATGATGCCAACGGTAAAGTTAAATTTGACGCATTGACATTTACAAATGCTCAAGTTGGTGACCACAAGTACACTGTAGAAGAAGTTCAAGGAACTGAAGCAGGTATGACTTATGACCCAATGAAAGCTAACGTAACAGTTACTGTTACTAAGTCAGGTCATGCGCTTACTGCTGTTGCAACTCTTCCAACTGATAAAGAGTTCAACAATACCTTCACATCAGCTCCTACTCAAGCTCAATTCAAGTTCACTAAACGTCTTGAAGGTAAAGCACTTGAAGCAGATGCCTTCACATTCGAATTGCTTGAAAATGGCAATGTAATCCAAACTAAGAAAAATGCAGCAGACGGTTCAATCACATTTGATGCTATTGAATATAGCGCTGAAGGTGAACACACTTACACTGTGCGTGAAAAAGCTGGTAACGATACAAATATCGATTACGACACTATGAACGCAGTAGTGAAAGTTAAAGTTACTAAAGATGCCGCTACAGGTCTCTTGAGTACTGCTGTTACAATGCCTGAAGACACTGAGTTCAACAACTATGTAGTTGCTCCAGTTGTAACTAAGTTCGACTTTACTAAGAAATTGGCAGGTCGTGAACTTAAAGCAGGTGAATTCAGCTTCGTATTGAAAGATTCTACAGGTGCAGTAGTTGAAACAGTTAAAAATGATGCTGCTGGTAATGTTTCATTCTCTAACTTGTCATTCGACAACACTAAAGTAGGTACTCATACTTATACAGTAGAAGAAGTTATCCCAGCCAACAAAGAGTTTGGTATGACTTACGATAAGATGAAAGCTACTGTTACAGTTGAAGTTGCTAAGAACGGTCACACATTGACTACTGTTACAAACGTTACATCAACTGCTGGTGTAGACGCTAACGGTAATGCAACTGACGGTACTGCAGATAAAGAATTCAACAACAAAGTCACTCCTCCAGAAACTCCTGAATTCCAACCGGAAAAATTTGTCGTTTCTAAAGAGAAATATGACATTACTGGTGACAAGTTGATGGATGACGACGATGATGTACCTGGTAACGAGTACACAGCAACAAATGCAAATCCATATGTTGATGGTGTTAAAAACAACGAACCAGAAAACTTGAATACTAAGACTGTTGAACGCGGTTCTAAATTGGTATACCAAGTATGGCTTGATACTACTAAATTCACAGAAGCTAACAACATCCAATACGTTGGTGTATCTGATAAATACGATGCAGAAAAATTGGACGTTAACGCTGCTGACATCAAAGCATACGATTCAGTAACTGGTGCAGACGTGACTGCTAAATTCGACATCAAAGTTGAAAATGGCACAATCACTGCAACTTCTAAAGATGAATTTATCAAAGATAAAGTAAACAACCCTGTTATCGATACTACTAAATTCGCATTTGGACGTTACTATAAATTTGATATCCCAGCAACTGTTAAAGAATCTGTTAAAGCTGGTGCTGATATTGAAAATACAGCCAACCAAACAGTTCACGTTTACAACCCAGTAAGCAAGACAGTTGAAAAACCTGAAAAACCAACACAAAAACGTGTTAACAGCGTTCCAGTTCCAGTGGAAATGAACTTCACAAAACGTTTGGAAGGTCGTGAACTTCAAGCTAACGAATTCGAATTTGTATTGAAGAAAGACGGCGTTGAAGTTGAACGCGTGAAGAACGACGCTGCTGGTAAGATTGTCTTCAAGACTCTTAAATTTGGTCGCGATGATCTTGGTAAGACTTACAACTACACAGTAGAAGAAACTCCTGGTACAGATACAACTGTCAAATACGACACAATGGTTGCCACTGTTAAAGTTGTTGTTTCACACGACGGTACAGCTAAAGCAATCGTTGCCAACGTAACAGATGCTGCTGATAAAGAATTCAACAACCGTGTAACACCTCCAGAAGAACCTAAGTTCCAACCAGAGAAATACGTTGTTTCTAAAGCGAAATTCGATATCACTGGTACTAAACTCGTTGATGATGATTCTGAATTGACAGATAAATATGGTGAAACAAACACCAATCCATATGTCGATACAACTGACAACAACGAATTGGAAAACTTGAATACCAAGACAGTTGAACGTGGTCAAAAACTTTACTACCAAGTATGGTTGGATACAACTAAATTTGATGCAGCTAACAAAGACAATATCCAAACAGTAGGAATCACAGATAACTACGACAAGGATAAATTGACTGTTAATGCTTCAGAAATCAAGGTTTATGATTCAGTAACTGGTGCAGATGTTACTAACAAGTTCGATATCACTGATAACAGCGGTGTTCTTACAGCTAACCTTAAAGCTGGCTTCACTAAGTCACTTGGCGATGCTGAAAATACACAAATCATTGATACAACTAAGTTTGAATTTGGACGCTACTATAAATTTGATATTCCAGCAACAGTGAAAGACGATGTTGTAGCTGGTGCAGATATCGAAAACAAAGCAGCCCAAGTTGTTAACTACTACAACCCAGTAAGCAAGACAGTTGAAAAACCAAACAAACCAACTGAAAAACGTGTAAACAGTGTTCCAATCTCAGTAGAATTCAACTTCACTAAGAAATTGGAAGGTCGTGACCTTAAAGCTGGCGAATTCACATTCGAGTTGAAAGATAGCGACAATGTTGTGATTGCAACTGCAACCAACGATGCAGCTGGTAAGATTAAATTCTCTCCAGTAGAGTACACAAATAAAGCTGGTAAAACTGTTACAGCCCTTAAATACCAGAAGGGTCAAGAAGGTACTTACAAGTACACTGTAACAGAGGTTAAGGGTACAGATGCAACTGTCACTTATGATGAAATGGCTGCTGTTGTAACCGTTACTGTATCTCATGATGGTACAGCGAAAGCCTTGATCACAAACGTGACAGACCCTGCGGATAAAGAATTTAACAACCGTGTAACACCTCCAGAAGAACCTAAGTTCCAACCAGAGAAATACGTTGTTTCTGAAGAGAAATTCGATATCACAGGTGACAAGCTCGTTGATGATGATAAAGAGTTGGCAGACAAGTACGCAGACACAAATGCGAACCCATATGCGGACGATGCCTCAAACAACGAAGCTCAAAACTTGAATACTAAGACTGTTAAACGTGGCGACAAGTTGGTTTACCAAGTATGGTTGGATACAACTAAATTTGACGCTGCTAACAAGGACAACATCCAATCAGTAGGAATCTCAGATGACTACGATGAAGCGAAGTTGGATCTTGACGCTACTAAGATTAAAGCCTACGATTCAGTAACAGGTGATGATGTTACAGCTAAATTCGATATCACTGTGAACAACGGTGTAATCACTGCAACTCTTAAAGATGGCTTCACTAAGTCACTTGGCGATGCAGAAAACACTCAAGTGATCGACACAACTAAATTCGCCTTTGGACGTTACTACAAGTTCGACATCCCAACAACAGTTAAAGCTGATGTACCTGGTGGTGTGGATATTGAAAATACTGCGGCTCAAGTAGTTAACTACTACAACCCAACAACTAAGAAAGTTGAAAAACCAAACAAACCAACTGAAAAACGTGTTAACAACGTACCAGTTGAAGTGGAATTCAACTTCACTAAACGTTTGGAAGGTCGTGAGCTTAAAGCCAACGAATTCAACTTCGTGCTTAAAGATGCGGCAGGTAAAGTTGTTGAAACAGTAAGCAATGATGCGGCTGGTAACGTTAAGTTCTCTAAACTTGAGTTCAAGAAAGGCCAAGAAGGCGTACACAACTACACAGTAGAAGAAGTTAAAGGCTCAGACGCAACCGTTACATACGACACAATGAAAGCGAATGTAACAGTCACAGTTAAACACGATGGAACAGCTAAAGTTCTTATCGCGACTGTAGGCGATATTGCGGATAAAGAATTTAACAACCGTGTAACACCTCCAGAAGAACCTAAGTTCCAACCAGAGAAGTATGTATTGAATGCAGAGAAATTCTCAATCACTGATAACAAACTTCTTGATGATGATTCTGAATTGGCTGACAAGTACGCAGATACAAATGCGAACCCATATGCGGACGATGCCTCAAACAACGAAGCTCAAAACTTGAATACCAAGACTGTGAAACGTGGCGACAAGTTGGTTTACCAAGTATGGTTGGATACAACTAAATTCGACGCAGCTAACAAGGACAACATCCAATCAGTAGGAATCTCAGATGACTACGATGAAGCTAAATTGGAACTTGATTCTACTAAGATCAAAGCTTACGATTCAGTAACAGGCGCAGAAGTAACTGATAAATTCGATATCGCTGTGAACAAGGGTGTGATTACTGCAACTCTTAAAGCTGGCTTCACTAAGTCACTTGGCGACGCAGAAAACACTCAAGTTATCGACACAACTAAATTCGCCTTTGGACGTTACTACAAGTTCGACATCCCAACAAAAGTGAAAGCTGATGTACCTGGTGGTGTGGATATTGAAAATACAGCGGCTCAAGTAGTTAACTACTACAACCCAACTACTAAGAAAGTTGAAAAACCAAGCAAACCAACTGAAAAACGTGTTAACAACGTTCCAGTTGAAGTAGAATTCAACTTCACTAAACGTTTGGAAGGTCGTGAGCTTAAAGCTAACGAATTCAGCTTCGTACTTAAAGATTCAGAAGGTAAGACTCTTGAAACTGTAAGCAATGATGCTTCAGGTAACGTTAAGTTCAAAGCTCTTGAATTCAAGAAGGGTGACGAAGGTGTTCACAACTACACAGTAGAAGAAGTTAAAGGCTCAGACGCAACCGTTACATACGACACAATGAAAGCGAATGTAACAGTTACAGTTAAACACGATGGTACAGCTAAAGTTCTTATCGCAACTGTAGGCGACATTGCGGATAAAGAATTTAACAACCGTGTAACTCCACCAGAAGAACCTAAGTTCCAACCAGAGAAATACGTTGTTTCTGAAGAGAAATTCGATATCACTGGTGACAAGCTCGTTGATGACGATAAAGAGTTGGCAGACAAGTATGCAGACACAAATGCGAACCCATACGCTGACGATGCCTCAAACAACGAAGCTCAAAACTTGAATACTAAGACTGTTAAACGTGGTCAAAAATTAGTTTACCAAGTATGGCTTGATACAACTAAATTCGATGCAGCTAACAAGGACAATATCCAATCAGTAGGAATCTCAGATGACTACGATGAAGCGAAATTGGAACTTGATGCTACTAAGATCAAAGCTTACGATTCAGTAACAGGTGATGATGTTACAGATAAATTCGATATCTCTGTCAACAACGGTGTGATCACTGCAACCCTTAAAGATGGCTTCACTAAGTCACTTGGCGACGCAGACAACACTCAAGTTATCGACACAACTAAGTTCGCCTTTGGACGTTACTACAAGTTCGACATCCCAACAACAGTGAAAGCTGATGTACCTGGTGGTGTAGATATCGAAAACACTGCGGCTCAAGTAGTAAACTACTACAACCCAACAACTAAGAAAGTTGAAAAACCAACTAAACCAACTGAAAAACGTGTAAATAACGTTCCAGTTGAAGTAGAATTCAACTTCACTAAACGTTTGGAAGGTCGTGAACTTAAAGCTAACGAATTCAGCTTCGTTCTTAAAGATTCAGAAGGTAAGACTCTTGAAACTGTAAGCAACGATGCGGCTGGTAACGTTAAGTTCTCTAAACTTGAGTTCAAGAAAGGCCAAGAAGGCGTACACAACTACACAGTAGAAGAAGTTAAAGGCACAGACGCAACCGTTACATACGACACAATGAAAGCGAATGTAACAGTCACAGTTAAACACGATGGAACAGCTAAAGTTCTTATCGCGACTGTAGGCGACATTGCGGATAAAGAATTTAACAACCGTGTAACACCTCCAGAAGAACCTAAGTTCCAACCAGAGAAATACGTTGTTTCTGAAGAGAAATTCGATATCACAGGTGACAAGCTCATTGATGATGATAAAGAGTTGGCAGACAAGTACGCAGACACAAATGCGAACCCATATGCGGACGATGCCTCAAACAACGAAGCTCAAAACTTGAATACTAAGACTGTGAAACGTGGCGACAAGTTGGTTTACCAAGTATGGTTGGATACAACTAAATTTGACGCAGCTAACAAGGGCAACATCCAATCAGTAGGAATCTCAGATGACTACGATGAAGCGAAATTGGAACTTGATGCTACTAAGATTAAAGCTTACGATTCAGTAACAGGTGATGATGTTACAGCTAAATTCGATATCACTGTGAACAACGGTGTGATTACTGCAACTCTTAAAGATGGCTTCACTAAGTCACTTGGCGATGCAGAAAACACTCAAGTGATCGACACAACTAAATTCGCCTTTGGACGTTACTACAAGTTCGACATCCCAACAACAGTTAAAGCTGATGTACCTGGTGGTGTTGATATCGAAAATACTGCGGCTCAAGTTGTAAACTACTACAACCCAACAACTAAGAAAGTTGAAAAACCAAACAAACCAACTGAAAAACGTGTTAACAACGTTCCAGTTGAAGTGGAATTCAACTTCACTAAACGTTTGGAAGGCCGTGAGCTTAAAGCTAACGAATTCAGCTTCGTTCTTAAAGATTCAGAAGGTAAGACTCTTGAAACTGTAAGCAATGATGCATCTGGTAACGTTAAGTTCTCTAAACTTGAGTTCAAGAAAGGCCAAGAAGGCGTACACAACTACACAGTAGAAGAAGTTAAAGGAAGCGACGCAACCGTTACATACGACACAATGAAAGCGAATGTAACAGTTACAGTTAAACACGATGGAACAGCTAAAGTTCTTATCGCGACTGTAGGCGACATTGCGGATAAAGAATTTAACAATACTGTTCGTCCTCCAGAAACTCCAGAATTCAATCCAGAAAAATATGTTCTGAACGAAAAAGAATTTGATTTAACTGGAACTTCATTATTAGATGATGATAAAGAGTTGGCAGACAAGTACGCAGATACAAATGCGAACCCATATGCGGACGACGCATCTAATAACGAAGCAGCGAATATCAATACTAAATCAGTTAAACCAGGTCAAAAACTTGTTTACCAAGTATGGTTGGATACAACTAAATTTGACGCAAACAACAAAGACAACATCCAATCAGTAGGAATCTCAGATGACTACGATGAGGCAAAAGTCGACGTTGAAGCTTCAGCTATTAAAGCATACGATGGTAAGACTGGTGCGGATGTGACAGCTAAATTCGATATCGCTGTGAACAATGGTGTGATTACTGCAACCCTTAAAGATGGCTTTACTAAGTCACTTGGCGATGCAGAAAACACACAAATCATTGACACAACTAAATTCGAATTCGGACGTTACTACAAGTTTGATATTCCAGCAACTGTTAAAACGGATGTTGCAGGTGGCGTAGACATCGAAAATACTGCGGCTCAAGTAGTCAACTACTACAACCCAGTAAGCAAGACTGTTGAAAAACCAAACAAACCAACTGAAAAACGTGTGAACAGCGTACCAGTACAAGTAGAATTCAACTTTACTAAACGTCTAGAAGGACGTGAATTGAAAGCGAACGAATTCAGCTTCGTACTTAAAGATTCAGAAGGTAAGACTCTTGAAACTGTAAGCAATGATGCATCTGGTAACGTTAAGTTCTCTAAACTTGAGTTCAAGAAAGGCCAAGAAGGCGTACACAACTACACAGTAGAAGAAGTTAAAGGTACTGATGGCACAGTTCAATACGACGGTATGAAAGCTGTTGTTACAGTTGAAGTTAAACATGATGGAACAGCTAAAGCACTTATCACTAACGTGACAGATGCAGCTGATAAAGAGTTCAACAACAAAGTAACTCCTCCAGATACTCCAGACTTCAACCCAGAGAAATACATCCTTAACGAATCTAAATTCGATCTTACAGGAGTTAAACTTCTCGACGATGATAGCGAATTGAAAGATAAGGTTGCAGATACTAACGCAAATCCTTACGCTGATAAGACTGATAACAACGAAGCTCAAAATATCAATACTAAGACACTCAAGAAAGGTGATAAAGTATACTACCAAGTATGGTTGGATACAACTAAATTCACTGAAGCTCACAATATCCAATCTGTAGGTGTTACAGATAAATATGACAGCGAAAACTTGACTGTTAACGTTAAAGATATTAAAGCATACGACTCTGTAACAGGAGAAGATGTGACAGCTAAGTTCGATATCCACATCGTTGACGGTGTAATCACTGCAACATCTAAAGCTGACCTTACTAAGTCACTTGGCGATGCAGAAAATACACAAGTTATCGACACAACTAAGTTCGCCTTCGGACGTTACTACAAGTTTGAAATCCCAGCAGAAATTAAACAATCTGCTAAGGGCGGTGTTGACATCGAAAATACAGCCTCACAAATCGTTCACCAATACGATCCACAAAGTAAGACTGTTAAGAAACCTGAAAAACCAACAGAAAAACGTGTCGTAAACATCCCAGTTGAAGTTGAATTTAACTTCACTAAACGTTTGGAAGGACGTGAGCTTAAAGCTAACGAATTCAGCTTCGTTCTTAAAGATAAAGATGGAAACATCCTTCAAACAGTTAAGAACGACGCTGCAGGTAACGTTAAATTTGCTGCTCTTGAATTCAAGAAAGGCCAAGAAGGTACTCACAACTACACTGTAGAAGAAGTTAAGGGTACTGACGGAACTGTTTCTTACGATTCAATGAAAGCTCTTGTTACTGTTGAAGTATCACATGATGGTAAAGCGAAAGCTCTTATCACTAAAGTGAACGACCCAGCAGACAAAGAATTTAACAACACTGTTCGTCCACCAGAAAAACCTAAGTTCCAACCAGAGAAATACGTTGTTTCTAAAGAGAAATTCGATATCACTGGTATGAAACTTGTTGACGATGATGCTGAGTTGAAAGATAAAGTAGGCGATACTAACAAGGATCCTTACGCTGACAGCACAGCTAACAACGAAGCTGAAAATATCAATACTAAGACACTCAAGAAAGGTGATAAGTTTGTCTACCAAGTATGGCTCGACACAACTAACTTCACTGACGCTCACAATATCCAATCTGTAGGTGTTACAGATAAATATGACAGCGAAAACTTGAACATCAATGTTGCTGATATTAAAGCATACGACTCTGTAACAGGAGAAGATGTGACAGCTAAGTTTGACATCAAGGTTGAAAATGGTGTAATCACTGCAACATCTAAGTCTGACCTCACTAAGTCACTCGGTGATGCAGAAAATACTCAAGTGATCGATACTGCCAAATTGGCATTCGGACGCTACTACAAGTTCGATATTCCTGCAACTATCAAAGGCACTGCTAAAGATGGTGTAGACATCGAAAATACTGCGTCACAAATCGTTCACCAATACGACCCAACTAAGAAATCTGTTGAAAAACCAGAAAAACCAACAGAAAAACGTGTAGTCAATATCCCAACTAAGGTTGAATTTGAATTCACTAAGAAACTTGAAGGTCGTGAACTTAAACCTGGTGAGTTTAGCTTCGTACTTAAAGACAGCAAGGGTAATGTGATCGAAACTGTAAGCAATGATGCTAACGGTAAGATTAAGTTCTCAGCTCTTGAGTACAAACGTGGAGAAGAAGGTACTCACGTCTACACAGTAGAAGAAGTACAAGGTAACGATGCAACTGTTACCTACGATAAGATGGTAGCTACAGTCGTTGTTTCTGTATCTAAAGACGGTAAAGTCTTGACAGCAACTTCTCAATTGCCAGAAGATACTGAGTTCAACAATATTGTGACTCCACCGACTCCACCAACACCTCCAACACCACCAACTCCACCAACACCACCGACTCCACCAACACCTCCAACTCCAGTGGTTCCACCAGTGACACCACCAACTCCACCAGAAGCTCCTAAAGGACCAGCACTCCCTGAAACAGGTGATGATGCGTCTATGGCAGCTATGGCTCTCGGAGGAATCCTTGCGGTAGCTGGACTTGGTTTGGCAGGAAAACGCAAAAAAGAAGACTAAAATAGTAAAAAAGGTCAAAACCCTCAATATAGTTAGTTAGACTATTTCAGTTTTCGAAAAAGAGACTTATCCCGAAAGGGGTGGGTCTTTTTTGTGTTATGTTCAAAGTGATGAATACAGGCTTTCTAAGGTTAATAAAATTTTTTAAACCAAATCTCAAACCTTTGATATGCTTGTTAAGTATATTGGCATCTTCTATTTTTGTAATCGAATACTGCGCTTCTAAAACATTTTTTGTATTGTTTGTGTTTAAGAAAAGTCCTTAAGTATGTTTGAAATTAATGATTGACCTTGCTTCAAGTTTTCTCTATCAGCTCAAAGAACCTATCTACTCTCTTCTCCTGAAAGTGAAATAGTAAGAGTTGGTAAAGATTATAGTAGTCGCTGAGTTCCTCTGAGAAATTCAGTGTCTTTTCAATGACTTTATGTGGTTATAAAGTTTGACGGAAGGTCTTTGAGTAAAAAGGGGTGAGAGATAACTTACGGCTGTCCTTTTGGAAGAGTCGTCAATGATTTTTTAAGGCTCGATAGGGTCGTGATTTTTTGATAAAATGATTCATAATCACAATTCTAGTCTTAAAAATACCTGCTTTATAATCTCTATAGTAGTTTTATCTATTACAGACATCATAGAGCAATTTTTTTAATTATTCAGTCAAAAAAACAAAGTTCTATGGAAAGATAAACCATTAAAAAAATACTGACATATTTTTCAATCTAATTACATTAATAAATCTAAAAAAATGTATATTTACACTTGATCTTAGTTAAATTATGAGTGTATCTATAAATGTTGAAAGTGTAAAAGGTAAGAATCATTCTATGATTCGAAAATTGTAAGACTTTTACAAAGTAATATATATTGATATTGTAAGATGTTATAAATACTTTTAAATACAATTATTGATTTATGCTTTGAATTATATATGTAAAGTTGTATAGGTTCTGTATAAAAAAAGAAGGTGTTAGAAAATAAATACTTTGAAAAGAATAATGCTTAAGTTATTTTTAAAAAAAGAGAAAACTAATTTTTATGATAGTAAAATATTGATTCAATTTTTAATTTTATGATATTTTTTTCGTTAGGGAAATTCATTTTTATATTATTTTTTTAGAAGAGATAAGACTAATCAAAATCTAATGATTACTTGTCTAGGAGGAAATATGGGTAAAGATATCTTTAGTAAGAAGAGTCGTTTCTCGATTCGTAAATTGAATATTGAGTCTGCTCGGTCTTGCTTGGTACTTTGATCATGATTGGTCACACAGCTCAAGCGGATGAAACGACATCTGATGGAGCAACAGTTGCAGCTACAGCTGTAAGTGCAAGTCAAGGTGAAGGAGTTCCGGCCGCAACTTCGCCAAGCACAGCATCAGAAAGTGTCTCAACTACTACGGTAACACCAGCTGTCACTGAAACAGTCGCAGCGACATCAGTTGAGCCTACAAGTTCAGCGCCGGCAAATTCAGTAGCGACATCAACAAGTCAAGCGGTTGCTTCAGAAGCTACAGGCTCAACAAATGTATCAACTGCAAAACCAGCAACTGCATCAGAGGTACCTGCATCAGAGGCATCTCGTTCAGTTACAGCTTCTACAACATCATCAACTACAGCAAGCTCAGAGATCACTAATACAAATAATATTACTGTGTCGGAAACACCAAATGCGCCTCGTGTACGTAGTCGTCGAAGTATCGCACAAGGAGAAACACGTTCAGCATCAACTGAAACACGTGCGTCAGATGGTGCACAAATCTTGATTATTCTAATAAAGAAAATGTTCAAGATTACGTACAGATTAGCTACGAAGTAGATAAGGCTAATAATGTTCTTCATTGGACTGTTCTTGATAATCCTGGTCGAAAAGCAAATTCCGCTAGCGGTTATGTTTACTTTACGATTCCTAAAGATTCTGTTGGGGCACCAACAAACTGGAACGTTGTTCAAACTGACAAAAATGGAAAAGTAGTCAATACACGTAATTACTGGAAGGATAACGATGGATCATACTTAATGGGTCAAAATGGTAGAATGAATACCTATACTGGCGCTGAAATGACAAAGCGTTTGACTCAACTTTACAAAGATACAAAAAATCCAGCAATTAAAGGAAATGAAGCAGCGGTAGCGGCTCAAACAGCAGAACGTTCACAGGCTTTGTATACGATGACAGCGGATAATAATGCACTTCGTAATGTTATGTGGACGATTACATTTGACACACCAATCGTAGATAAATCTAAGCCACTTGACTATGTTGCAGGTATGCAAGGAACAGGAGTTATTGGTGGAAGAACAAATATCATGACTGGTTTCACAGATAACTTCATTGATAATGAAAGTTCAAAATTCCAAGCAGTTGCAGTCAAAGAAAAGTACACTGCAAAAGTTGGTGGAAGTTTTGATGCTGATCCAGCTACCTATGTAACCAATAAAGCTGGAACTCCAGAATTCCCAAATAACTATCGTGGTGCAACAACATTTGCATGGAAAGACGGGCAAGCTCCAACAGCTACACAAGCTGGTACTTATACTAAAACCGTAATGGTCACTTACCCAGCTCATTATAACCAAGCTCCACAAGAAGTGACAATTACTTTTGAAGTTCAAGGTGAAACACCAAAACCAGTTGCACCAGCAAGTCAGGTTCCAGAAATTACTTCAAATCTTAATGGTAAAGCAAGTACACCAGCTGATGTGACTGTAAATGCAACAGCAGGTTCAACTGTCAAACTTTACAACAATGATGGCGTAGTGATCGGTGAAGCAGTGGCCAATGAGCAAGGTGTAGCAACAATCCATCCAACAAATAGCCTTCCAGAAGGAGAAATTACAGCTACCTCAACACCAGCAGGTGGAAGTGAGTCAGCTAAGAGTGCACCGATTACAGTTACAAAAACACCGTTGACCTATGTAGGTGGAGGAGTTAGTGGTGATAACTACACTCAACTTTTGGTTACCGAGTCACATCTTACAGTTTACCCGGGTGATCCTGTCAATGTAACAATTCAAGCAGCAGGATCACCGTCAGTTGAAAAATTTTGGATTCCTAATAATCCTTATTTGGCAAAAGGACTAGCATATACGAATGATTCTAATGGTGGTTTTCTGGATACAGCTGGCTCAAATACTTATAGACAGCGTAAGGCATACTATCGTGGTAATGTTGATATGACGCAGTCTGCAGGTAGTTCCACTGCTACCTATGCTGTTAGAAATAAAAATGGTAAAGTAGTAACGAGAAATCTTACAATTACCGTTCTTGAGACAGCTAAGAAGTATGAGCCAACTCCTGGAGGAGCAAAAGTAGAAGTTGCTGATCCTAATAATATAAGTGCAACTGAGAAGGCAGCTATTGAAAAAACGGTTGGAGACGCGAATACTGCGCTTCCACAAGGAACAACATACGTTGCGGATGAAAAGGGTAATGTTACTATTACTTATCCTGATAAATCAGTAGATAAAATTGCTGCTGCATACTTAGTTACACCTGCAAAAGACACCACAGCTCCAGATAAACCAGTAGTGAATACAGATCTTACAGGAAAGGCTGGCACTAAGCCATCAGTTGAAGTGAGTGCAGAACCAGGCTCAACAGTAGCCCTCTACGATAAAGATGGCAACAAGATTGGTGAAGCAACAGCTGATGAAAAACGGTGTAGCAACAATCACTCCCAACGAAAGATATTCCAGTAGGTAAATGTAACAGCGACAGCGACAGACCCATCAGGAAATACATCAGACGTAAGTGAACCAAAAGTTGCGACAGATACAACAGCTCCAGCGAAACCAGAAGTTAAGACAGATCTAACAGGTAAAGCAGGAACTAAAGACCCAGTTGAAGTGACTGCAGAACCAGGCTCAACAGTAGCCCTCTACGATAAAGATGGCAACAAGATTGGTGAAGCAAACAGCTGATGAAAAACGGTGTAGCAACAATCACTCCAACGAAAGATATTCCAGTAGGTAATGTAACAGCGACAGCGACAGACCCATCAGGAAATACATCAGACGTAAGTGAACCAAAAGTTGCGACAGATACAACAGCTCCAGCGAAACCAGAAGTTAAGACAGATCTAACAGGTAAAGCAGGAACTAAAGACCCAGTTGAAGTGACTGCAGAACCAGGCTCAACAGTAGCCCTCTACGATAAAGATGGCAACAAGATTGGTGAAGCAAACAGCTGATGAAAACGGTGTAGCAACAATCACTCCAACGAAAGATATTCCAGTAGGTAATGTAACAGCGACAGCGACAGACCCATCAGGAAATACATCAGACGTAAGTGAACCAAAAGTTGCGACAGATACAACAGCTCCAGCGAAACCAGAAGTTAAGACAGATCTAACAGGTAAAGCAGGAACTAAAGACCCAGTTGAAGTGACTGCAGAACCAGGCTCAACAGTAGCCCTCTACGATAAAGATGGCAACAAGATTGGTGAAGCAAACAGCTGATGAAAAACGGTGTAGCAACAGATGTGTATAAGGAACAGATATTCCAGTAGGTAATGTAACAGCGACAGCGACAGACCCATCAGGAAATACATCAGACGTAAGTGAACCAAAAGTTGCGACAGATACAACAGCTCCAGCGAAACCAGAAGTTAAGACAGATCTAACAGGTAAAAGCAGGAACTAAAGACCCAGTTGAAGTGACTGCAGAACCAGGCTCAACAGTAGCCCTCTACGATAAAGATGGCAACAAGATTGGTGAAGCAAACAGCTGATGAAAACGGTGTAGCAACAATCACTCCAACGAAAGATATTCCAGTAGGTAATGTAACAGCGACAGCGACAGACCCATCAGGAAATACATCAGACGTAAGTGAACCAAAAGTTGCGACAGATACAACAGCTCCAGCGAAACCAGAAGTTAAGACAGATCTAACAGGTAAAGCAGGAACTAAAGACCCAGTTGAAGTGACTGCAGAACCAGGCTCAACAGTAGCCCTCTACGATAAAGATGGCAACAAGATTGGTGAAGCAAAAGCTGATGAAAACGGTGTAGCAACAATCACTCCAACGAAAGATATTCCAGTAGGTAATGTAACAGCGACAGCGACAGACCCATCAGGAAATACATCAGACGTAAGTGAACCAAAAGTTGCGACAGATACAACAGCTCCAGCGAAACCAGAAGTTAAGACAGATCTAACAGGTAAAGCAGGAACTAAAGACCCAGTTGAAGTGACTGCAGAACCAGGCTCAACAGTAGCCCTCTACGATAAAGATGGCAACAAGATTGGTGAAGCAAAAGCTGATGAAAACGGTGTAGCAACAATCACTCCAACGAAAGATATTCCAGTAGGTAATGTAACAGCGACAGCGACAGACCCATCAGGAAATACATCAGACGTAAGTGAACCAAAAGTTGCGACAGATACAACAGCTCCAGCGAAACCAGAAGTTAAGACAGATCTAACAGGTAAAGCAGGAACTAAAGACCCAGTTGAAGTGACTGCAGAACCAGGCTCAACAGTAGCCCTCTACGATAAAGATGGCAACAAGATTGGTGAAGCAAAAGCTGATGAAAACGGTGTAGCAACAATCACTCCAACGAAAGATATTCCAGTAGGTAATGTAACAGCGACAGCGACAGACCCATCAGGAAATACATCAGACGTAAGTGAACCAAAAGTTGCGACAGATACAACAGCTCCAGCGAAACCAGAAGTTAAGACAGATCTAACAGGTAAAGCAGGAACTAAAGACCCAGTTGAAGTGACTGCAGAACCAGGCTCAACAGTAGCCCTCTACGATAAAGATGGCAACAAGATTGGTGAAGCAAACAGCTGATGAAAACGGTGTAGCAACAATCACTCCAACGAAAGATATTCCAGTAGGTAATGTAACAGCGACAGCGACAGACCCATCAGGAAATACATCAGACGTAAGTGAACCAAAAGTTGCGACAGATACAACAGCTCCAGCGAAACCAGAAGTTAAGACAGATCTAACAGGTAAAGCAGGAACTAAAGACCCAGTTGAAGTGACTGCAGAACCAGGCTCAACAGTAGCCCTCTACGATAAAGATGGCAACAAGATTGGTGAAGCAAACAGCTGACGAAAACGGTGTAGCAACAATCACTCCAACGAAAGATATTCCAGTAGGTAATGTAACAGCGACAGCGACAGACCCATCAGGAAATACATCAGACGTAAGTGAACCAAAAGTTGCGACAGATACAACAGCTCCAGCGAAACCAGAAGTTAAGACAGATCTAACAGGTAAAGCAGGAACTAAAGACCCAGTTGAAGTCAGTGCAGAACCAGGCTCAACAGTAGCCCTCTACGATAAAGATGGCAACAAGATTGGTGAAGCAACAGCTGATGAAAACGGTGTAGCAACAATCACTCCAACGAAAGATATTCCAGTAGGTAATGTAACAGCGACAGCGACAGACCCATCAGGAAATACATCAGACGTAAGTGAACCAAAAGTTGCGACAGATACAACAGCTCCAGCGAAACCAGAAGTTAAGACAGATCTAACAGGTAAAGCAGGAACTAAAGACCCAGTTGAAGTCAGTGCAGAACCAGGCTCAACAGTAGCCCTCTACGATAAAGATGGCAACAAGATTGGTGAAGCAAACAGCTGATGAAAAACGGTGTAGCAACAATCACGCCAACCGTTGATATTCCAGCAGGGAATGTGACAGCGACAGCGACAGATGTTGCTGGTAATACATCAGTTGCAAGTGATCCAGTTGAAGCAACTCGATTACGTACAGATGCGGATAAGAATGATCCAACAGCTAAGGCTCAAACAGTGACTCCAGGTTCAACACCAAATGCACAAGATTCAATTGGTAATGTTGCAGATTTACCAAGTGGAACAACATACGAGTTCAAGACACCAGTAGATACAGCTACAGAAGGTGAGAAAGACGCTACAGTCGTTGTGACATACCCAGATGGTTCAACGGATGAAGTACCAGTTAAGGTCACTGTTAAAGATCCACGTACCGATGCGGATAAGAATGATCCAACAGCTAAGGCACAAACAGTGACTCCAGGTTCAACACCAAATGCGCAAGATTCAATTGGTAATGTTGCAGATTTACCAAGTGGAACAACATACGAGTTCAAGACACCAGTAGATACAGCTACAGAAGGTGAGAAAGACGCTACAGTCGTTGTGACATACCCAGATGGTTCAACGGATGAAGTACCAGTTAAGGTCACTGTTAAAGATCCACGTACCGATGCGGATAAGAATGATCCAACAGCTAAGGCACAAACAGTGACTCCAGGTTCAACACCAAATGCGCAAGATTCAATTGGTAATGTTGCAGATTTACCAAGTGGAACAACATACGAGTTCAAGACACCAGTAGATACAGCTACAGATGGTGAAAAAGACGCAACCGTCGTTGTCACCTACCCAGACGGATCTAAAGATGAAGTTCCAGTTAAGGTTACGGTTAAAGATCCACGTAGCGATGCGGATAAGAATAATCCAACAGCTAAGGCACAAACAGTAACACCAGGAACAACTCCAAATGCGCAAGATTCAATTGGTAACGTTGCAGATCTACCAAGTGGTACAACATTTGCATTCAAGAAACCAGTAGATACTGCTACAGAAGGTGAAAAAGACGCAACAGTCGTTGTGACATACCCAGACGGAACTACAGATGAAGTTCCAGTTAAGGTTACTGTAAAAGACCCACGTAGCGATGCGGAAAAGAATGATCCAACTGCTAAGGCACAAACAGTAACTCCAGGTTCAACACCAACTGCACAAGACTCAATTGGTAACGCAGGAGATCTACCAAGTGGTACAACATTTGCATTCAAGAAACCAGTAGATACTGCTACAGAAGGTGAAAAAGACGCAACAGTCGTTGTGACATACCCAGACGGAACTACAGATGAGGTTCCAGTTAAGGTTACTGTAAAAGACTCACGTAGCGATGCGGAAAAGAATGATCCAACTGCTAAGGCACAAACAGTAACTCCAGGTTCAACACCAACTGCACAAGACTCAATTGGTAACGCAGGAGATCTACCAAGTGGTACAACATTTGCATTCAAGAAACCAGTAGATACTGCTACAGAAGGTGAAAAAGACGCAACAGTCGTTGTGACATACCCAGACGGAACTACAGATGAAGTTCCAGTTAAAGTAACTGTAAAAGATCCAAGTGCACCAGCTACAGATGCAGATAAGAACACTCCAGTAGCGAAAGATCAAACTGTTAAACCAGGAGATAAACCATCTGCTAAAGATTCAATCGGTAATGTAGATGATCTTCCTAAAGGCACAACTGTAGAGTTCAAGACACCAGTGGACACAACAACACCAGGTGAAAAAGATGCGACAGTAGTGGTAACATACCCAGACGGATCTAAGGATGAAGTTCCAGTTAAAGTAACTGTAAAAGATCCAAGTACACCAGCTAAACCAGTTGTCGCTACAGACCTTACTGACAAAGCAGGTACTAAGACTCCGGTTGAAGTGAGTGCAGAACCAGGTTCTAAGGTTGAATTGTTCGATAAAGACGGCAACAAGATTGGTGAAGCAACAGCTGATGAAAATGGTAAAGCTACGATCACACCAACTGTAGCAATTCCAGCCGGTAATGTAACAGCGAAAGCGACAGACCCAGCAGGAAACACATCAGATGCCAGCGATCCAATGGTAGCAACAACTGATACAACAGCTCCAGCTAAACCAGTTGTCGCTACAGACCTTACAGGTAAAGCAGGGAACTAAAGACCCAGTTGAAGTCAGTGCAGAACCAGGCTCAACAGTAGCACTCTACGATAAAGATGGCAACAAGATTGGTGAAGCAACAGCTGACGAAAACGGTGTAGCAACTATCACTCCAACGAAAGATATTCCAGCAGGTAATGTAACAGCGAAAGCGACAGACCCAGCAGGAAACACATCAGATGCCAGCGATCCAATGGTAGCAACAACTGATACAACAGCTCCAGCTAAACCAGTTGTCGCTACAGACCTTACTGACAAAGCAGGTACTAAGACTCCGGTTGAAGTGAGTGCAGAACCAGGAACTAAGGTTGAATTGTTCGATAAAGACGGCAACAAGATTGGTGAAGCAACAGCTGATGAAAATGGTAAAGCTACGATCACACCAACTGTAGCAATTCCAGCCGGTAATGTAACAGCGAAAGCGACAGACCCAGCAGGAAACACATCAGATGCCAGCGATCCAATGGTAGCAACAACTGATACAACAGCTCCAGCTAAACCAGTTGTCGCTACAGACCTTACAGACAAAGCAGGAACTAAAGACCCAGTTGAAGTGACTGCAGAACCAGGCTCTAAACGGTAGCATTGTTCGATAAAGATGGCAACAAGATTGGTGAAGCAACAGCTGATGAAAAATGGTAAAGCTACGATCACTCCAACTGTAAAGATATTCCAGCCGGTAATGTAACAGCGAAAGCGACAGACCCAGCAGGAAACACATCAGATGCAAGCGAACCAAAAGGTAGCAACAACGATACAACAGCTCCAGCTAAACCAGTAGTCGATACAGACCTTACAGGTAAAGCAGGAACTAAAGACCCAGTTGAAGTGACTGCAGAACCAGGAACTAAGGTTGAATTGTTCGATAAAGACGGCAACAAGATTGGTGAAGCAACAGCTGATGAAAATGGTAAAGCTACGATCACACCAACTGTAGCAATTCCAGCCGGTAATGTAACAGCGAAAGCGACAGACCCAGCAGGAAACACATCAGATGCCAGCGATCCAATGGTAGCAACAACTGATACAACAGCTCCAGCTAAACCAGTTGTCGCTACAGACCTTACTGACAAAGCAGGTACTAAGACTCCGGTTGAAGTGAGTGCAGAACCAGGAACTAAGGTTGAATTGTTCGATAAAGACGGCAACAAGATTGGTGAAGCAACAGCTGATGAAAATGGTAAAGCTACGATCACACCAACTGTAGCAATTCCAGCCGGTAATGTAACAGCGAAAGCGACAGACCCAGCAGGAAACACATCAGATGCCAGCGATCCAATGGTAGCAACAACGATACAACAGCTCCAGCGAAACCAGTAGTCAGCTACAGACCTTACAGGTAAAGCAGGAACTAAAGACCCAGTTGAAGTGAGTGCAGAACCAGGCTCTAAGAGTTGAATTGTTCGATAAAGATGGCAACAAGATTGGTGAAGCAACAGCTGATGAAAAATGGTGAAAGCTACGATCACACCAACTGTAGCAATTCCAGCCGGTAATGTAACAGCGAAAGCGACAGACCCAGCAGGAAACACTTCAGATGCCAGCGATCCAATGGTAGCAACAACTGATACAACAGCTCCAGCTAAACCAGTTGTCGCTACAGACCTTACTGACAAAGCAGGTACTAAGACTCCGGTTGAAGTGAGTGCAGAACCAGGTTCTAAGGTTGAATTGTTCGATAAAGACGGCAACAAGATTGGTGAAGCAACAGCTGATGAAAATGGTAAAGCTACGATCACACCAACTGTAGCAATTCCAGCCGGTAATGTGACAGCGAAAGCGACAGATCCAGCAGGAAACACTTCAGATGCCAGCGATCCAATGGTAGCAACAACTGATACAACAGCTCCAGCTAAACCAGTAGCGAACACAGTTAAAGCTGGTGACACAGCAATCACAGGTACAGCCGAAGCAGGCTCAACAGTAGAAGTAACGCTTCCAGATGGCTCTAAAGTATCGGCTAAAGCTGGTCAAGATGGTAACTTCAGTGTACCAGTCAGCGGTTTGAAGGAAGGTGACACAGTTTCTGTCACTGCAACAGATGATGCAGGCAACACATCAGCACCAACTACAGCAACAGTAGCGAAAGCCGATGATAAGACAGCACCAGACGCACCAGTTGTGAACACAGTTAAAGCAGGCACTACAGCAGTAACAGGAACAGCCGAAGCAGGCTCAACAGTAGAAGTCACTCTTCCAGATGGCTCTAAAGTATCGGCTAAAGCTGATCAAGATGGTAACTTCAGTGTACCAGTCAGCGGCTTGAAGGAAGGTGACACAGTTTCTGTCACTGCAACAGATGATGCAGGCAACACCTCTAACCCAACATCAGTGACTGTAGGTAAGGGAACTGATACGACAGCTCCATCAGCACCAGTTGTAAACCCAGTTAAAGCAGGCACTACAGCAGTAACAGGAACAGCCGAAGCAGGCTCAACAGTAGAAGTAACGCTTCCAGATAGCTCTAAAGTATCGGCTAAAGCTGATCAAGATGGTAACTTCAGTGTACCAGTCAGCGGTTTGAAGGAAGGTGACACAGTTTCTGTCACTGCAACAGATGATGCAGGCAACACCTCTAACCCAACATCAGTGACTGTAGGTAAGGGAACTGATACGATAGCGCCAGACGCACCAGTAGTGAATACTGATCTTACAGGTAAGGCGGGCACTCGTACTCCAATCGATGTTATTGCAGAACCAGGTTCTAAGGTTGAATTGTTCGATAAAGACGGCAATAAGATTGGTGAAGCGACAGCTGATGAAACAGGTCTCGCAGTGGTAGTTCCAACAGTTAACATTCCAGAAGGTAGCGTGACAGCTAGAGCGACAGACCTAGCAGGTAACGTTTCAGGAGCTAGTGCTCCAATGTTTGCCACAACAAGTGGAACAGTAGATTCCTTCAACAATGGTAAGGGTTCTGAGAATACTCCAACAGTTGTTAAACCATCACTAAATGGTAAAGTTGAGTCATCAACAACTTTAGCTAATCATATGAACCTTAAAGCAAGAGCAAACATTTCATCAACTGAAAAAGATGCTTCTACACTTCCAGAAACAGGAGACGAAGTATCTATCGGTGGCGTAGTCCTTGGTGGAATTCTTGCGGCAGCTGGACTTGGTTTAGTAGGAAAACGCAAAAAAGAAGACTAAAATAGTTAATAGGTTAAATCCCTCAATATAGTTAGTTAGACTATTTCAGTTTTCGAAAAAGAGACTCATCCCATAAGGGGTGGGTCTCTTTTGTGTCTATTGAACGATGATTTTTTACTTACATTAAAAATATTAGATATAAAATTGAATAAGAGAGATTAGCCCAATTATTTTTTTCTTTTTGAATTATTAGTATTTTTGAATTTCAATAGAATAT
>BNJV01000757.1_pt1 | contig 47423 bp, 73 predicted proteins | sample 8540591 | NCBI WGS metagenome assembly BNJV01 (sample SAMD00202457, study PRJDB9452) | human saliva metagenome | host: Homo sapiens
AGGTTTCAGACGACGCTCATTGCCAAAAATCGGCTTAACGAATAAATCCAAATATCCATACAGCCATGCAGCCCTTCTTACGCAGACGAAATAACACAGAAATTTTTGTTAAAACATCACCTGAGACCTTTGCAAAAATAGTCTGTTAACGAAATTTGACGCATAAAATCTGCTAAAAAAATTTTTAATCGAATAAAAACCTTCTGATATTGAGTCAACATTAGGAAAAGTAAGAGAAATTTTTCATTTTGAAAATGGCATTGAGCATAAACTTATGTAACTTTATATTATTACAAAAAGTCTCGAATATAGTTTTTGCTTGAAGTAACTTTAGCTAGATAAAATTTAAATTTTTAATACATAAAGGTTTTGTAATGAATTTTTAAAACGCATAATATATAGCACTTATGGTGGCCCATTAGTCATGTTACCAAAATCAGATGCTAATATATGGCAGGGCTATGTAGATTTAAAACCAGAAGAGCATTATTCTTTTAGCTTGTTCTCAGCATAACTATTTATCTGTTTTATCTGTGGAAGGTGTACAAACTATTATTCTAGGAGATGAACCTTTACCAACTTTTTGCGGTACATAAACAAGATGCTAGTGAGATTTTTTTATATTCAGAAGTATTGGATTAATGATGAATCACACATTGACTCTCATATAAAAAATATAGTAGGTGGTCATCATAAATATCAGCCATTAGAAGAAATATCAATTTTTATTAATGGTATTGAATGGGTTATATTTGATAGTGCTTTCACCTTTAAGGATAAAGAAGATAGTATAGAAGTAAAGTTTACTCATAAAAATTGCTTGTATAAAATCCAAACATATTTGTACAGAAGTATCTGATATTTCTTTTTAATTCATTCATTTAAATACTATAACGAACCGTAGCCTAAAACACTAATTTTATAGATAAGGGTGCAGTGTTGACTGTGTGCGTTTTACCGTTTTTAGCAAGCTGAGCCCCCTTCATTCCGAATAATCCTTTGCCATATCTTGAAAAGCCGCACCTCTAAACCGTAAAATTACACCTTACTAAATTTGATATAAATTTACATCCACCCCATCTTACCCGCCAATTATGATGACCCGCCTTGCCGCCTATCGGAAAAACCATCCTCATCTGCCTGATTTTATGGGCATCCATCGTCGCCGTTTTTCTCTGCCGAACGTTTCTTCATGCTGCACCATTTCGTTTCAGACGACATCCGCAGCCGTTACGCGGGCGATTTGGCGGCTTTGTTTGTCAAAGGGCTGTTGTTCGACATCAAAATCGCCTCCGTTGCCGCCGCCTTCCCCTTCCTGATCGGGCTGTTCGGACTGGCTACGCAGAAAACCGCCGCCTTTACCCTACGCCTCCTGCCTACCGTCGCAACCGTCCTTTTCCTGACCGCCTTTGCCGCCGCGCTGGGCAACTGGTTCTATTACAGCGTTTACGACCGTCAATTTGACGTCTTCGTCTTCGGGCTGGCGGACGAAGATACCCGCGCTGTCCTGAAAACCGTCTGGTCGGACTATCCCGTCATTCCCTGTCTTGCCGCCTTGATTGCCGCAGCTTTCGTTTTCGGCAAAATCTTCAGTCTCATCCGCCGCCGCACCCGCTTTCAGACGACCTCATGGGGGAAAACCGCTTGGATTGCCGCCGTCCTCTTACCCGTCCTCGCGCGCTTGCCGCAGGCACTGCGCGGCTCGTTCGGCAAATTCCCCCTGCGTCAGACCGCCATGCAGATTTCCGCCGCACCGCAAATCAACAAACTCGTTCCCCAATGCCCTGACCTCCCTAAGCTGGGCGAGTCAACGAATACCGCAACAGCAACGACTTCCATCCCGTCCCCGACGAAGACGGCAGCCGGCTCATCAGTACCCTGCTCGATAAAAACCGACGCCGACTTGACGCGGCTCTTTTGCCCAAACCGCCGCAAACGCCGCCGTCGAAAAACACCGTCCCAACGTCGTTCTCACCGTCATGGAAAGCATGAGCGCGCATCTCTTGAACATGGACAATCCCGAACGGGACCTCTTGGGCGAACTGGGCAAACACTGGCAGCAAGACTGGGTGTGCCGCAAATTCGTTTCCGAGGAGACGGCACCAGCGACACCCTGCACCGCTTCTTCGTCCGCAGCCCGCGCCTCAACCTCAGCCAATCCCTTGCCAAAAACAAAACCTTCCCAGGCAATATGTTTCAAACCCTATCTCGATGCCGGCTACCGCGTCGTCTATATTACAGCGGGCAACGGCGGCTGGCGCGATTTCGACACCTTCCTGCGGCACTTGGGTGTCAACGAAATCATCGATGAAAACACCCTCAAAACCCACTATCCCGAAGCAAAATCCGACACATGGGGCGTGCCCGACGAATTCATGTTCCGCTATGCCGAAGAAGAACTCGCGCGCGCCGAAAAAGCGGCACGCCCGTATTCATCATGATGATGTCCGTGACCAACCATCCGCCCTACCGCCTGCCCGCGCCGCATCAGGGCGAAAAACTTCCGTTTGGACGAACAAGAGCAGAAACGCCTTGCCAGCCTCGCCTCAGGCAAAAGAGCTGAATGAAATTTTCAACACCTTCCGATACAGCAACGACCAACTCGGCCGCTTTATCGGCAAAAGTGAAAAACCATCGCGCCCGACACCATTATCGCCGCCACCGGCGACCACAATATGCGCGCCATCGGCTATCCCGAATCCGCCGATGCCGCACTCGGCCACAGCATCCCCCTTCTACCTTTACGTTCCGCAAGCCTACCGCGGCAGCGCTGAATACCATCCCGAACGCGCAGGTTCGCACAAAGACATCCCTGCCGACCCTCTACAACTAAAGCTTGTCCAAATCGCGCTACTACCAAACCGGCTGCAACCTCACCGCCCCGCAACCCGATTCCGCATGGTGCGGCTACGGCTACAACCCCGAAGTCATCATCACCGAACGCGGTTTCTATCATCAACACAGCAAAAAGCATTCCACAAATGGGACAACAAAAACATCCAAACCGCCGAAAGCCGCCCAAGCACGCCGGATAACGAAGACCAAGCCATTATCCGCCGCGCCTCGGCATATACGCCGTTTCTTGAATGGCGAGATCAACCGGATTATCAGCACCAATAAATCCGTTTATAGCCAAAGGTCGTCTGAAAATTTTTCAGACGACCTTGTTCAAACCAACCATACCCCAGCACTCCCGGCTTAAAGCAGATGCCGAACCATATCGTCATAGTGTAGTAAATATAGTGGATTAACTTTAAGTCAGGACAAGGCGAGGCAACGCCGTACTGGTTTAAAGTTAATCCACTATAAAACACACCTCAAACATCGCACCACATTACATCCGCGCAAACAACGCCTTACCGTTTGGCAGCAAATCCGCTATATAATCTATGCCGCTTGCGCCCCACACAAGGAACCTCATGAAAAACACATCTACTGCCGCCACAGCTTTGAAATCGAAGTCCAGTTTTTCGATGTGGACGCCATGCACATCGTCTGGCACGGCAACTATGTGAAATACCTCGAAACCGCCCGCTGCGCCTTTTTGTCCGCCATCGGCTACGACTACAATGAAATGGCGCGGCAAGGATACAGCTGGCCGATCGTGCAGATGAACCTCAAATACATCCGCCCCGCCCGCTTCGGCCCAAAAATCCGCGTCGATATGGAGATCGTCGAAATCGAAAGCTGCCTGCGCATCGACTATACGATTTATGATGCGCAAACCAACGAAAAGCTCAACCGCGCTTCGACCACCCAAGCCGCCGTTTCGCTGGCAGACGGCCTGATGCAGTTTCAGACCCCGCAAAAGCTGGCTGGATGCCGTACAAACCCATCCTACCTTTCCCCTCGCCTGACCTTCCCGTTTTCAGACGACCCCGACCCTTAAGGTCGTCTGAAAAACAAACCTGAAAAAGGAACAACATGAAAAAACACTTACCGCCCTCTTTCCTGACCCTTGCCAGCCCCGCCTTGTGGGCGTTTTTCCACTGCCGAACTCGCCCAAACCCTGCAAAACCGTCCAACGTACAGGGCGCGTTTACCCAGCAGCGGCAGTTGAAATCCCTGAATAAACCGATGGTTACCGGCGGAAAAATTTGTCCTGATTCCGAAAAAGGCCTGTTGTGGCAAATGCAGAAACCGTTTGAAACCACCCTGCGCGTGCGTGCGGACGGCATCATGCAGTGGAACGGCAGCGCATGGACCAACCCCAACCAAGGCAAGGTCGGACAAAGTCAGCAAATCAAGCTCTTTCCTCGACCTGCTCGGCGGCAACACGCAAGGCTTGGAAAAACAATTCAACCTCGCACTCTCCGGCACTGAAAAGCAATGGACGCTGAATTTGACGCCGAAAAACCGCCGTTACCCGCCAAATTTTTCAATCACATCGTTATCAGCGGCGACAGCGTGGTGCGCAAAATCGAGTTGGACGAAAAACAAGGCGACAAAACCGTGATGCAGTTCAGAGAAGTGCAAACCGGCAAAACCGCTGGACGACTTTGCCAAAAAGCCCTGTAAGCGGCATCATCCGACAGACCTGCAAAGTCATTCTGTCCACTTTTGAAGAACTTACCTGTCGGCTTGCCGCCCGCGTTTTTCCTCTCCGCATGAGAGGTTGAGCGAGAGCGGTAAGCCGCAGGTTTGCATTTTATCAGGCAGATATTTTTGCCCTAAGCCCAGTGATTTCAGGGCATGCCATTTTGCCTCCACTTTCACGCCTACCGCCCTTTTTCAGACGACCTCCATTTATCCCACCCTATTGTTCTTTAAATAATTTTACAAAAAAGCTATAATAACCAATCATCAAATAATTTTTGTTAATACATAAAGGGAAACGACGTGAAAAAAGTGCTGCTGGTGTATTACTCGCAAACCGGACAGCTGGCGGAACTGGCGCGAAATTTTGCCGAACCTTTGCAGCAGGGTGGCGTCCATGTGGATTGTGTGAACCTTGAGCCGCAAGAGCCGTATCCGTTCCCGTGGTCGTTTTGGCGGTTTTTTAACACCTTTCCCGAAACCGTCCACCTGAAACCCGCGCCGATTCTGCCGCCCGCCATCCCCGCCGACGATTACAACGCCGTGGTTATCGCCTATACCGTCTGGTTCCTCTCGCCCGCCCAGCCGATTACCGCCTTCCCTGCAACGGGAAGAAACCCGCCGCCTGCTCAACGGCAAACCCGTGGTAACGCTTATCGGCTGCCGCAATATGGTTGGGCGCGCAGGGAAAAATGAAGTCGCTTCTAGCGCACAACGGCGCGAAACTCATCGGCAACATCGTTAAAATCGATGCATGCAACAGCGCCGCCAGCTTCATCACCACCCCCGCATGGCTGCTGTCGGGCGACAAACAATACTTCCGCGCCCTGCCATCCGCCGGCATCGCAGACGAAGAGCTGGCCGATGCGGCGCGCTTCGGCGCGAAAATGCGGGATACCCTGTTGCAAAAATAAAACCTTGGACGAAACCCTGTTTCAAAACATGGGCGCGGCCAAGGTGAACGAAAAACTGATTTTTCAGCGAAAAAGCCGCCGGCCGCAGCTTTTTCCTGTGGGGCAGGCTGCTGATGGCTGCCGGACGTGTCCCCCTGCTGCGCCGCGCCCTGCTGTGTTTTTATATCCTGTTTCTGCTGGCGATGATTCTGGTGTTGGTACCGGTAAGCGTATTGGTGAAAAAAACTGCTGCATCCGCTGCTCAAAAGGCCGTCTGAAAAAACTGGCGGATTATTACGGCCAACCTTCCGGCGGATAAATCGGATTGCAGTTTCCGTCAAACATTCTGAGCGTTTCAGACGACCCCAAATAAAGAAAGCACTCCATGCCCGAAGTGATCCATTACCCCGAACGCCGCCGCTTCCAAATCGACATCAACGGCTTAGAAGCAGGCTACATCAGTTATACCGAACACAACGGAAGCTGGGACGTAGACCATACCGAAGTTTCGCCCAATTTCCGCAATCAGGGCATCGCCCGAATGCTGGTGGATGCGTTAACGGCATATGCCGAAGCACACGGCATCCCGCTCACCGCAAGCTGCGATTACGCGGCGCGGTTTATCGGCTGACCACTTATCATAGTGAGACAAAATAAGGCAGGCAAGGCAACGCCGTAGTATCCATATTTTGTTTCGCCATCTAACAAAGAACCATGATTCCAAATAACACACTCAAAAACGTTTACCTCAACCGTACCGCCGCCTTCCTGCCCAACACGCCCGTCGGCAATGATGCGATAGAAGCCGTACTCGGCATGGCGGGCGAGCTGCCCTCGCGCGTGCGGCGGCATGATTTTGCGTTCCAACGGCATCCAAACGCGGCATTACGCCACAGACCCCCGACAGCCGCCGCGCCACGCATACCAATGCCGAACTTGCCGCCGAAGCAGTCCGCCGGCTGTTCGCACAAGGCATCAAGCCCGAAGACATCACCAGCCTGTCCTGCGCCACGTCCTACCCCGACCAAACCATGCCCGGCCACGGCGTGATGGTACACGGCCTTTTGGAGATGCCCTCCTGCGAAGTGTTGAGTATGGCAGGCGTGTGTGCGGCAGGCATGGCGGCGATGAAACACGCCTACAACGCCGTACGCACCGGCGAACACGCCCATGCCGTCGCCGTCGCATCGGAAAAACGCTTCGGCGGTGATGCGCGGCGAAGTGTTCCAACACGAAACCGACCATAAAAAGCTGGAGAATGCCTCCCCAGAAATCGGTTTTGAAAAAGACTTTTTGCGCTGGATGCTGTCGGACGGCGCGGGCGCGGCATACTTGTCCGACCGCCCCAATTCAGACGGCCTCAGCCTGAAAATCCGCTGGATAGAGCTGCTCTCTTACGCCAACGAAATGCCGCCCTGCATGTATGCCGGCGCAGAATTCCGCGACGGTGTGTTCGAAGGCTGGAAACACGCCGACCCCGAATACAGCCGCCGCCACAGCCTGATGGCGGTCAAACAGGACGTAAAACTATTGAACGAAAACATCGTCCGCTACACGGTGGAAAAAAACCGCTCGCGCAAATCGCCGCCAAACACGGCATCCGCGCCGACGAAATCAACTGGTTCCTGCCGCACTATTCTTCCGGCTTTTTCCGCGACCGCCTTTCAGACGGCCTGAAAAAAACATCGGCTTTGAAATCCCGCAGGAAAAATGGTTTACCAACCTCTACACCAAAGGCAATACCGGCTCGGCATCGATTTACATCATCCTTGAAGAATTTATGCGCACTTTCCCATTGGAACGCGGTCAAAAAGTTTTTGTGCTACGTTCCCGAAAGCGGGCGTTTCTCAACTTGCTTTTATGCTTTTTGGAAGCGGTATAGCAAACTGAAAAAAAGGTCGTCTGAAACTATGGAAATCAAAGATATCCCGCAAGATGACAGCGAAAAGCTACCACGGACATCTGAAAGTCATTTACGGCACGCGCGACGGGCGTTACGAAGCCGGTACCAGCAGCGGCTGGCAGGACGAAGCCTACGCCACCGAAATGGCGGTCGCCGAACTCGACGAACAAACCCGCGCCGCCCGCGAAGCAGTGGCTCGGGGCGAATATTCGCCGCTGTATTACCATATGTTCCGCTTCCGCCACGACGAAGCCGGTTTGGCAATGGCCGCGGGCGTATGGAAATGGCAGCTCCGCCGCCACCTGCGTCCCGAAATCTTCGCCAAGCTGCCCGACAAAACCCTGCAAAAATACGCCGACGCGCTGCAAATCAACATAGACGAATTGAAACGGACGGACGCGGATTAAGGCTAACCGGCCTTTTTCTGACGGCGGCAACCTGCCCTGATTTGTTTTTTCAGACGACCTCATCTGTGTTTGAAACACAGCCGCCTAATCATAAAATTACCCAAAACAGACACCCGATTGGTACCCTCATGACCGAATTCCCACACCAGCATACCGCCCACTGCGAAAGCGGCGTAATGTCCACGCTGCTCAAATACCACGGCCACGATCTGGACGAAGCCATGATTTTTCGGCATCGCCCATGCGCTGACCTTTGTCTGGCTGCCCGTCGTCAAGTTGGGCGGCATGCCGCTGGTTTCCTACCGCATCGCACCGCGCGGCATCATCAAAAACACCTGCAAGGCATTGGGACTGAAATTGTCCGCCCGCAAATTTTCCAATGCCCAAAAGGGACAGGACGCGCTGGATGCCGCGCTTTCATCGGGCAAACTGGCGGGTTTGCAGACCTCCGTATTCTGGCTGCCATATTTCCCGCCGCAAATGCGTTTCCATTTCAACGCGCACAATCTCTTGGTATACGGCAAAGACGGCAGCGACTACCTTATCAGCGACCCCGTGTTTGAAACGGTGCAGCGCTGCGCCGCCGAAGATTTGCAGCGGGCGCGTTTCGCCAAAGGCGTATTGGCCGCCAAAGGCATGATGTACACGCTGGAAAACGACAGGCCGTCTGAAAAAGTTAAGGCCGACTTACCCGCCATCATCCGCAAAAGCCATACGCAAAAACGCCAAACAAATGCTCCCGCCCGTTTTTTCGTCGGCGTAAAAGGCATCCGCACGTTGGCAAAAAAACATCGAAGTCCTGCCCGCCAAACGAAATGAAAAAAATACCAAAAAGCTGTTTCTCGGCCATCTCGTGCGGATGCAGGAAGAAATCGGCACCGGCGGCGCGGGTTTCCGCTATATCTACGCCTATTTCCTCGAGCAGGCCGCCCGTATCTGCGACAACCCCGCGTTTCAGACGGCCTCGGAACAAATGACCGCCATCGGCGACCAATGGCGGCAGTTTGCAGCAATGTGCGTGAAGCAGTGCAAAAAGCCGTCTGAAAACGGCTGCCGCGAAATCGCCGCATTTTTGCGCAAGATTGCGGACGATGAAGAAGCGTTGTGGCGGGGATTGTTGAAATAATGGGGAATCATGCGGCATAACTCAATCCGCCGCGCACCGTTTTTAAAATCAGGTCGTCTGAAAACTCAAAGAAAAGATAAAAATGCGTTACTTAGCCACACTCTTATTATTGTGTTCCGCCTTAACCCATGCCGCGCCGCCGGACGGCTTCGCCTTGGTTCATGATGCCGACGGACATACCAACTTACGCGAAAGCCCCGATTTGAATGCCAAAGTCTTGGCAAAAATTCCAAACGGCACACCGTTGGAATGTTTGGGTGACGGCGGTGAAGACAACCTGAGTTTCTGTACTGCCCAGCTGCAACAACCTGCCGCAGAAGACTACGGTTTCATCCATTACAGCCGTCTGATATTTCCCGCCGCCGACAAAAGCTTCGTCCGCCTGCGCGAACAATCCGGTCATGACGATACGCTGACTTTGTCGGGCAACGGACAAACGGTACACATCGTTGCCCGCCGCATCCATCCCAAACGCAGTGATTTCTCGGGTATCAGCAAAGACAAATACACCGCGCGGCTCTATCAAGGCAAGCCGTTCTATGGCATGGACTCTATGATTTCCAAAAGCGTGTTCGCACTTGAACGCATCACTCTGAACGGTCAAGCGGTTCCCGCTGCCGAACTGCAAGGACTGTTCTCGCCCGATTTTGCCGCCACTGCACGCGGCAGCAATGTATATCAAGGCTGGGAAGCTTAGTACCGCGGCAGCGATAAGACACTTTATCTGTTCGGCAGACAAGGTTCGGACGGCAATCCTTTCAGCGTTTGCTTTATATTTAAGGACGGCAAATTCCAGCGCCGCTATTTATGGGGAGCTGCGATATAAATATCGCTAAAAAAGGTCGTCTGAAAACTCAAAGAAAAGATAAAAATGCGTTACTTAGCCACACTCTTATTATTATGTTCCGCCTTAACCCATGCCGCGCCGCCGGACGGCTTTGCCTTGGTGCATGATGCCGACGGCTACACCAATTTGCGCGAAAATCCTGATTTAAATGCCAAAGTTTTGGCAAAAATTCCCAACGGAACGCCGTTGGAATGTGTAGGCGAAGCCAGCAAAGACAATCCGAATTTCTGTACCGTGCTGTTGCAACAGACAACCACCGACGATTACGGCTTTATCCACCGCAGCCGCCTGATATTTCCTGCCTCCGACAAAAACTTCGTAACCCTGCGCGAACACTTCGGTCGCGACGACACACTGACTTTGTCCGGCAACGGTCAAACGGTACACATCGCCGCCCGCCGCATCCATCCCAAACGCAGCGACTTTTTCAGGCATAGCCCCAAATAGTGACGGCGCGCTCTCTATCGGGGCAAACCGTTTTACGGCACAGACGGCTCCATTCCGAAAAAGCGTATTTGCCATAGAACAGATCACGCTAAACGGTCAAGCAGTTCCCGCTGCCGAACTGCAAGGACTGTTCTTGCCCGATTTTGCCGCCACTGCACGCAGCAGCAATGCGTATGACGGCTGGGAAGCCTATTACCGCCGCACCGACAAGATGCTTTATCTGTTTAATTCGGTGAATAACGATGCCGGTTCTTTCGGTATGTGTTTCGTATTTAAAGACGGCAAATTCCAGCGCCGTTATGTGTGGACTGCATTACTATAAATATTCATTAAAGGGCAATTTGGAAACCATGATTCAAATCCAATCCCTCTCCCACCGTTATCCCAAAGCCGAAACCGCCGCGCTGGACAATGTGTCGTTCGATATTGCCAACGGCGAATGTTTGGGGCTGCTCGGCCACAACGGTGCGGGGAAAACGACGCTGATGTCGCTTTTGGCCGGCTTGCAGGAAGTACAGCAGGGCGAAATTTTGTTTGACGGCAAGCCGTTGCGCCTGTTGAGCCGCAGCGAGCGGCAGAAAATCGGTTTGGTGCCGCAGGATTTCGCGTTTTATCCGCAGCTTTCGGTGTGGGACAACCTGCTGTTTTTCGCCTCGCTTTACAAAGTGCGCGACAAGGGTCGTCTGAACGCGCTGCTGGAACAGACCGACCTGACCGCCCACAAAAAAACAAAGCGGCAAAGCATCTTTCGGGCGGGCTTAAACGTCGTCTGAATTTTTGCCATCGGCCTGATTAACACGCCGCAACTGGTGTTCCTCGACGAAATCACGGTCGGCATCGACCCCGAGTCGCGCCGCTTTATCCTCGACAGCGTGGCGGATTTGACACGGCAGGGGATAACGGTGGTTTACACCTCGCACTATCTGTCGGAAATCGAGCAGCTTTGCGGCAAAATTGCGCTGCTGCAACACGGCAAGCTGGTGTACCACGGCGGTTTGGACGAGCTTTTAAGCACGCAAACAGGCGTCGTGCGCTTTACCGTCGAACCGCCGCTGCCGCCTCAAACGCTGGCCGCTTTGGGTGCAAAGCAAGTAGACAGCCGCGGCATGATGGAAACGACACACGATGCCGCCGCCGTTTACGCCGCCCTGCAACAAAGCAGCGCGCAAATCCGCTACTTCCAGCAGGGACACGGTCTCGCTGGAAACGTTTTTACCTTGATTTCCTGCGCAAAGACGAACCGGCAACAGATAAGCAAAATCTACAATGACGACTTCTTCCCTCCTCAAAGAACTCAAACTGCTCTGCCGCGACCTGCACGGTTTGGCGGTGTTGTTTGTGATGCCCATCGCCTTTATGCTGATTATGTCGTTGGCGCTGAGCCGCGACCAAGACCCGCACACCGACAGCCGCATCGCGCTGGTCGGCGCGGCAGACGACAGTGTCAATACCGCACTGGCCGCTGCGCTGGAAAAAGAGCAGATTCATGTTACGCGGATGTCGTCTGAAAAACTGACCGACGCGCAAAACGGCCTGCACGACAAACGTTTCCAACTGGTGCTGCACAACCCGAACGCCGCTTCCGGCAAAATCGCCGACAACAAAGCCCCTGCAAATCTATGTACCGCCCGATACCGAGCCTTCGTGGCTGGCGGCGGTTAAAGGCGTTTTGCAGCAGCACTACACCGAAACGCGGCTGGACGCCTATTTCGACAACAACGACGGCATCAAAATCGACAATAAAAAACTGCCCCGCGCCATCCGCAAAGACATCCAGAAAAAAGTCGATGAAAAAAACGACGAACAATTCGCCGCCGTGCGCAGCTTTTTAGATAAAAAAATGCTGGAAGAACACTATCTGAGCGCAGGCAGCGGCACGGTAGAAAAACCCAACGCCGTACAGCACAGCGTTCCCGCATGGCTGATTTTTCGGTATGTTTTTCATTATGATACCGCTGTCGAACGTCATGGCGCTGGAACGCCAGACCAACACCATCACCCGCCTGCGTCTCGCCCGCGCCTCTGCGTCCGGCCTGATTGCCGCCAAACTCGTCCCCTATTTCCTGATTAACCAACTTCAGTTTGTCGGAATGCTGCTGCTCGGCCGCTACCTGCTGCCCGAAATCGGCGTGCCCGCCCTCATACTCAACGGCAGCCTTGTTCCCTACGCGCTGCTGTCCGCCGCCGTCAGCGCCGCCGCACTCGGCTACGCGCTTTTTGGTCAGCGTCTGCGCCAAATCCACCGAACACGCCGTTGTCCTCGGCGGCGGCGGCATCATCCTGATGGCTGCAATCGGCGGTATTATGGTCCCTCGCCCACGTCATGCCAGAAACCATGCAGCAACTCACTTGGATTTCCCCGATGGCATGGGGCTTAAAGGCTTTTCAAGAACTGCTGCTCAACCGCAGCGGACTGGACGGAATCGGCCGCTACCTCATCCTGCTGTCCGCCTTCTCCGCCACCACCCTGACCGCCGCTGTGCTGGTTTACTGCAGGCAGTTGCAGACGCAGGTGCGGTTTTAAAACTAGAAGCTACTAACAACCTCATCAAAGTCATCAAGCGAAACGCTTTCGGCTTTTCGGAACTTTGACAATTTTTAAAACTAGAATCCTCATCGCTTTGAACATCAAAAAGGAGAGGACTGATTTAGTCCTCTCCAGATTATAACTTTTCATCAACCCACTACAGTTGACAAAGAGCCCGAAAAAGAGGGATAAGTTGCAGATAAGTGAAAACCTCTAAAGTTGGAAAAACTTTAGAGGTTCATGCTAAGGTTGAAAAATGCTGGTGCAAGATAGCAAAGTAATCCTGCGGATTATGAAGAAATGGGAAGTGGCCGCTGTTTTTAATCGTAAAGACTTGGGCGCTAGGGTAGCGGCTGATGACAAAATGTCCACTGGCACCAAAAATATCATTGTCACCAAAGGTCACGGTGATAGGAAAAGGAGGATGTTCTAGGCGGGGCAAGAGAGGGTAGGCAGTGATTTCCTTTCTCGTTTGATTGCTTGCCTGGACTGAAACATTGCTCATGTCTAGTTTCACATCATGAAAGGCTGGATAGTCGGCATTGTAATTACGGACAACTTGGCGAAAGAGAGCCTGCGAAGCCTTGGAACTACTGAGACCGCCAAGCAGAGTGTTGAGCCCCATTTTCGTCCACTCAAGAAAAGTGCAGTGTTTTTCGATTGTAGCGCATCATCTCCTTTTTCCATTTCTTGCCACTGGGAGCCTGTCCCCTGTTCCTGACGAGGAAAGCAAGAGACTAAGGAGGCGGTCGGGATTTTTATTGGCGTAGATTTGCGCGTACAGACCGCCCCAGGAATGTCCAAAAAGGTGAAATTTTTTTCTAGTCCGAATTGGTTGGCGATTGTGTTAATGTCTGCTATGTAGGTTTCTATGCTATAATCACCGCTCAGGCAGGGAGATTTTCTGGTTCCCCGCTGGTGAAAGGTGATGATTTGGAAGTTTTCTTCAAACTCTGGCGCAAACCAAAGAAAGTCGTCAGGTGCTCCCGGTCCACCGTGTAGCAAGATAATCGTTTCCTTGTCGGGATTGGGGTAGCAGATGGTGTAGAGCTGGTCGGAGCCATTTCGGATCATCGTTTCGATTTTTTTGAGAATGAGTCATCGTTTTTCCTTTCTTTCAATAGAGCGTCCACCACTGATTACGATATTGCCAGAAAACTATTTCCTTCTGCGAAAATTTTCCTCGACCACTTTCACATTGTACAACATCTCGGCCGGGCTATGAACCGTCTTCGCATCCAAATCATGAATCAGTTGGATAAAAATCGCACAAATATAGGGCACTCAAACGCTACTGGAAACTCATTCAACAGGATAGCCGTAAACTCAGCCATAAACGTTTTTATTGTCCAACTTTTTCGCATGCACTTGACCAGCGGAGAGATTCTAGAAAAACTTCTCTCTTGCTCTCAAGAACTCGAGAACACTATAAACTCTACCAACTCCTGCTTTTTCATTTTCAAGAGAAAAAACTGAGCATTTCTTTTGGACTCATTGAAGATACCATTTCTTATGTAAATCCTATTTTTCAAACTGTTTTTAAGACCTTCTTGAAAAAAACAAGGATAAGATCCTGAACGCACTGGAACTGCCCTACTCAAACGCAAAACTAGAAGCTACTAACAACCTCATCAAAGTCATCAAGCGAAACGCTTTCGGCTTTCGGAACTTTGACAATTTTAAAACTAGAATCCTCATCGCTTTGAACATCAAAAAGGAGAGGACTGATTTAGTCCTCTCCAGATTATAACTTTTCATCAACCCACTACAGTTGACAAAGAGTCTAAAAACCTTGTCAAAACCATAAAAAGGCTGTCCGAAATTATGTTTAAATTTCGGACAGCTTTTTAGAGCTATAACAATTTCAAATTGCTTCGATAATCAAGACAACCCCATAGCTAACTCTATTGTTAACCCCATCGTGTAAACATACAGCCACTATATGTATTAAAACAACTTCTGCATTTTTGGCTAACCTTAAACCCATGTTTATCTTGATTGGAGCAAGTCACCTCCGAACCAGAAGCCGTACATTGCCAGCCATTGCCTTTCACTGTTTCTCCGTCTTTCAAGATACGGGCTTTAGGATTAAAAGGAAAATCACTGTAGGGCAAACCATATCTGCTTTGCCGGTTTTACCTAAGAAAAATGTTCCGCCCCATTCGAGGTCGCAATCCTTGGGACGCGGTAAAACAGGTTTGCCTTTAATTTCAGTCAGACGCATGATATACCCTGAGCCAAATCAGATGTTTTCGCATCGCCGCCGCAATAAATCTTACCGTTTCCGGCACGAAAATCGATGTTATACAGCCCGCTATTTATCTCATTTTCAGTTCCTTCCGAAGAAGGTGCCGCAAAAGCGGCAACAGAGAAAGTGAGCGATGCCAAGATAAATAATTTTTCATATGAAAGATTCCTAATATAGTGGATAACAGAGGTTAAAAAAACGTTTCAAGGCTTTCAGGTGCGCTTGTGATTGTTCAATGCTGCATTTAAGGATATACCAATCAGCCGCAGATTTCAGATCAGTGTCATTTGTCGGGTCAGAGCAAAGTTGCTCTTTTATACTCCCCCAAGTTTTACGTACCTTTATTAAAAATAAGAAGCCGGCAAACCATGTAAGGCAGCATCTTTATTCTTTACCCGTTGGTACAGTATTTTTATATTGTTCATCAATTTCTTTTTGCCAGTCGCCCATCCAGTATATCTAGGCAATCGTAGTCAACCTCTTCAATATTTTTCCAGCATGCTTTTAGGGCAAACATCTTTATTATGGGTAGCATTTTTCTTGGGCATAACAAAAAGCTGTACCCATTAAAGCCACAGAGAAAAACAATACTTTTTCACTTTATTCAATGTTCCTTAAATTTTATCGGCGCATTATAACCACATCAGCAGCATGATGCATAACGTATTAATGTTTAGCCATCCATATTTTATATACCTTTTTTAAACAAAAACTCAATCCTTTCAAGTTTCCTCATCAATTAATTGTAACAAGACATTTACGATTGAGTGAGATAGGCGGATAGAGGCATGATAAAATCCTGAGTGAGAAATTTAAATTATATCGGTTTGGAAAGCCATCAGGTCGTCTGAAAACACAAGCCGACATCCATCCCTACCCCAAACACGAAAGCAAAAATGTCCTACACCTTTACCTTGGCAGAACACGCGCTGGAAGCGGAATTGAAAAAGCTGATTCTGCAAGAAGCCGACAAGACCGATGATGTTGCCGCCGAAGACTTTACCGACGATGCGCCGTTGTTCGGCGACGGCAGCCCTGTCGATTTGGATTCGCTCGACGCGCTGCAAATCTGCGTCGCGCTGCAACAGTATTTCCAAGTGCGGCTGCAAGGCGACCGTATGGTGCGCAAACATATGATGTGCGTGCGCGATTTGGCGGCGTTCGTCCGCGCGGAGCATGGAGCGTGAGCTGGATTTGCGGTACAGCGGCCACCTCCGCGCTGAATCCGCAGGCGGATTTCAGACGACCCGATGCGGTGTCTTATACGTTTTTAAACCAGCCGCAGCAGGCCGCTTATTTCCGCGCTTTTGCCGACGACAGCTTGGGGAGCGCCGCTTTTGCGGATATTGCCGAACAACATTTGCGCCGCGCCGCCGAAGATGCCGGATGGCCGTCTGAAAGCTGGCACGACGCGCCGGTGTTCATCGGTTCGAGCTCCTACGCCATCGCCGAATACGAAAACCGCCGCCGCGCGGGCAATACGGACATTGGGGAACACAGCCTGCTCTATCTTGCCGAAGATTTGCGCAAACGCAGCGGCAACCGGCAGATTTTCAGTTTGGCGACCGCCTGCACTTCGTCCGCCCATGCGCTGATTCAGGCAGACAATTGTTTGCGCGGCGGGGCGGAACGCGCCTTCGTCCTCGGTATCGAAAACCTCAACCGCCTGACCCTGCTGCATTTTCACAGCTTGGGTTTGTTTACCGAACGCTATCGGCCCTTCGGCGGCAACGGTCTGATTTTGGGCGAAGGTGTCGCCGCACTTGCACTCTCTGCCACACCGCCCGATTGCGCAGGTCGTCTGAAACTCGTCGGCCACGCCGCCAATACCGGCAACGACCTGATTCAAAGCAACAGTAAGGCATTGGAACAGGTTATCCGCCGCGCCTTAAACATCGCCGCCGTTGCACCCGAAAACATCGCCGCCGTCAAAACCCACGGTATCGGCACCGCCGACAGCGACGCCGCCGAACTGGCTGCACTGGAAAACGTGTTCGGCACACTGCCGCCGCTGATGGCGTTCAAAGCGCAAATCGGCCACACACTCGGCGCAACCGCCGCCCTCGAAACCGCGCTGCTCTTGTCCGCCCTGAAACAAGGCGGCGGCACCGATTATCAGGACGCGAAATCCGGTTTTTCAGACGACCTTTTTCTGTCTCGCCAACCATTTCGGTTTCGGCGGCAGCAACACAGCTATGGTATGGCAATGGCAATCATGAATCCCGACATCCGCATCACCGCCGCCGCGCGTTTCGACACCGCCGCTGCCGTCGGCAACAAAATCCTCAAACAAACCTTGCAACAGCAAAGCAGCACGGACGCCCGCCGCCTCAGCCGCCTGAGCCTGATTGCCGCACTCGGCGCAGGCCTGCTGCGCGGACAAAGCAAAAATCCGCCCCGATTGCGCCGTCTTCCTCGGCACGCCGTTTTTCCTCGCCATCCGTGTTTGAAAAATGGCGGACAACGTGCTCAACCACCATGCCGCCATGCCTTTCGACTTCATCGCCAACCCTGCACAACGCCCCCGTTTTTTTCATGCCGCACAAACCCTAGGCACGCACGGCGCGACGTTGGCGGTTGCCACCGAACGCCATTTGGAAACCCGTTTCCACCCCCTGCTGCTCGCCGCACAATCCTTGCAAAGCGGCGGACAGGCCGCAGTCGGCTGGGCATACGAACACCAAGCCACCCACGCCGATACGCGCGAAGGCGGCATTTGGATTTTGCTCGAACACGGCGCGGAACACGGCGTTCCCGTTACCTTTGGGCGGACAAACTAAAGAAGCTGAAAGGCCGTCCCGTCAGGCGGCTGTGCACTCTGAAACGCAAGGATATTATTGGCAGGACATCGCCGATTTTTTGGAAACATTGTTCCTTGCCGACGGTTTATCATCCGGCAAAACCAACCCAATCATGATGGCGCGCGCAGAAATTCTATGAGGTCGCAAACGCAAAACGTGTTCCGAAACTACGCCGCTGCCTCCGTACCGACAGGTCGTCTGAAAATCCGAAACTGTCTTCTGTTTCAAACACATTTTCAGACGACCTGTTTCTTTCCCCTGCCGATTATCCATTCGGATTGTCAATGCACCCGACTTCCCCATAAAAATGCCGTAGACACACTTCAAACCCATTTGAAAAATGATGACTACTCACCGCCGCGCCTACACCGTCCTCACCGCCCCTGCTGACCCTGTTCCTCATCTACACGGTCTCCACGCAAAATTGGCTGCAAACCGACCTGACTGCGCTGCTGCCGAGTGAACAGCAGCCTGACGCGCTTTTTTGACGGCGGCGGACAAGGCGGGCGAAGAGCAGTTGAACACGCAGGTGATTTTGCTGGCGGGCAGCAAAGACGCGGAAACGGCGTTTCAGACGACCTCCGAAATTGCGGCTTTGTGGCGTAAAAGCGGCGTGTTCGAGCAAGTGGACAGCAGCATGACGCCCGACTTGGACAAGGTGCGCAGGGACATCGGCAAGCTGGGGCTGGCGCTGCTGCCAAACGAACAGGTGCGTCTGCTGTTTGAGCATCCGCAAGCGTATTTTCAGGCGCGGGCGGAAGCGGCGGTCAACCCGTTTGCCGCGCCCTCGCCTTTGTCTTTGGAACAAGACTGGCTGGGCTTCGGGCGTTTTGTTGCGGGCAAGGCGAATCCGCAAAGCCGTTTGCAGTGGAACATGGGCAACGGAATGCTGTTCACCGAAGGCGATGACGGAAAAACTTGGGTTTGGCTGCGCGGACGGCTGGCGGCGGGCGACAATTTTTCCGGCAACGACGCCCTTCTGCCGCTGATGGCGGAAAGCCGCAAACTGGCAAAAGCCAAAGGCGCGGACACGCTGGCGGCAGGCGGCGCGCTGTTTGCCGCCGCGTCCAAAACAGAGGCGGAGCAGGAAAGCCGGCTGATGAGTACAGTCGGGATGCTGCTGACCTTCGCGCTGCTGCGTGGGTATTCCGCAGCGTCCGCGTGTTCTGGCTGACGCTGCCTTTGGCGGCGGGTATGCTGACCGGTCTGGCGGCGGCTTTGCTGTTCTTCGGCGAAGTGCATATCCTGACCATCGTCATCGGCACGAGCCTGGTCGGGATGTTGGTGGATTTCCCGCTGCACTGGCTCGCGCCTTCGGTATTCGGCACACGGGCGAAAAACGGCAAAACGGCTTTTTCAGACGACCCCGTCTGGCAGGCAGAACCCGCCATGAAACATGTTTTGCCGAGCTTTACCGTCAGCCTGCTGATTACGGTATTGGGCTACGCGCTCTTGTGGTTCACGCCGCTGCCCGTATTGCGGCAGACCGCCGTGTTTTCAGGGTTTGCGCTGGCGGGCGCGTTTGGCGCGACGGTGTTGTGGCTGCCGCCGCTGTTTCAGCGTTACCGCGCCAAAAACCGTGCCGTTTGCCGCGCTGACCGAACGGCTCTACGCGCTGTCGGGTCGTCTGAAAATCCGTCTGCACAAACGCGGCTGGCTGATGGTCGGCGGCGTATTGCTGGCGGTCGGGCTGTGGCGCAGCGACTGGCGCGACGACATCCGCCAGTGGGTCAACATGCCGTCTGAAATGCTGGCGGAAGTGCAACGCATCGGACAGTTGAGCGGCGCGGATTTCGGCGGCAAATACTTGGTTGCCGAAGCGCCGAGCGAAGACGCTTTGTTGATGAAAACCGCCGAACTCGGCCGCGCGCTGCAACCCCTCGTCGCGCAAGGCAAGCTCGTCAGCTTCCAATCTCCCGACCAGCTCCTGATGCCCGTATCCGAACAGAAAAAAACTGCAAAACCGCCTGCGCGAACTGTCCAAGCTGCCCGAAAGCCGCCAACCGCTCGTCGATATCGGCATTCCGCACAAAACCCTACGCAACGCGCTGCTGCAAAGCCGCCGATGCGCCGCCGCTGACGCTTGCCGACGCGCTGAAAACCGATTTGGCGGAAGCCTGGCGGCCGCTGTATTTGGGTGAAGTCGAAAAAGGCCGTTTCGCCGCCATCGTGCGCCTGAACGGCATGACCGACGACACCGCCGTCCGCTCCGCCGCGCAAAGCGTAGCGGGCGTACATTGGGCGGACAAACGCGCCCACCTGAACGACCTTTTTCCACCATACGCGCAATCAGGCGGCGTGGTTGAAACTGGCATCCTACGCACTGGCATGGCTGGTTTTATGGCGTATGTTCGGCATGAAGCGCGGCACTAAAATCCTTGCCGTACCGCTTGCCGCCGCCGTCTGCACCGTCGCCGTACTCGGTCTGGCAGGCATCCCCGTCAGCCTGTTCGCCATGTTCGGCCTGCTTTTTGGTGTCCGCCATCGGCGTCGATTACGCCGTCTCATGCCCTCACCGCGCGACACAGCGCACCCGCGCGGCTGGGCGGGATGCTGCTCGCCGCCGCTACCACCGCCATCTCCTTCGCCCTGCTCGCCCTAAGCGGCACGCCCGCTGTCGCCGCCTTCGGCATTACGGTCACGGTCGGCGTAGCGTTCAATATTTGGCTGGCGGGGGCTTTGTTGAAAGATTGATGTTTAAAATTTAAAAACAAAAGGTCGTCTGAAAACAGGGTTGGCGCAAAATCCGCCATACCCGTTTTCAGACGACCTTTGACAATATCAAACGTAATCAAGCCGCTGTCTTCTTGCAGAACATAAGTGGTTTAAGAAACAGCCTAAGGATGCCCTTTATCCGCTCCCTCATCAAACCCAAATGCCTGCCTCTTTTCGGGCAGGCATTTTCATGCGGTCATGGTGTGCGGCTCAATATTTGACTGTCCAGCCTATCTCGCCGCCCGCGCGCATCGGGACGAGTTCGCCGTCGCCGTAGGGAACGCTTGCGGGGACGGTTTGGCTTTGTTTGACGAGGGTGATCGTGTCGGCGTTTTCGGGAATACCGTAGAACCTTGCGCCGTTTTTCGAGGCGAAGGCTTCGAGTTTGTCCAACGCGCCTGCTTTTTCAAACACTTCGGCGTAAAGCTCGATGGCGGTCATGGCGCTGAACATGCCGGCGCAGCCGCAGGCGTTTTCTTTGGCGGATTTGGCGTGCGGCGCGGAGTCGGTGCCGAGGAAGAATTTGTGCGCCTTCTCGCCGGTAACGGCGGCGACCAATGCCTGACGATGGGTCTCGCGTTTGAGTACCGGCAGGCAGAAATGATGGGGGCGCACGCCGCCGACCAAGAGGTCGTTGCGGTTGAGCAGGAGGTGTTGCGGTGTAACGGAGGCGGCAACGTTGTCGCCTGCTTCCAAAACGAGGCGGGCGGCTTCGGCGGTAGTGATGTGTTCGAACACGACTTTAAGATTCGGCACTTGCGCCAAAACGGGTTTCATCACGCGCTCGATAAAGGCGGCTTCGCGGTCGAAAATATCGATTTCGGGGTCGGTTACTTCGCCGTGAACGAGGAACAGGATGCCCTGTTTTGCCATTTCTTCCAACACAGGGATGAGTTTGAACAGGTCGGTTACGCCGGAATCGGAATTGGTGGTCGCGCCTGCGGGGTAAAGTTTGAAGGCGACGATGCCGGCAGCTTTGGCTTCGCACACCAGCTCGGGCGTGGCTTGGTCGGTCAGGTAAAGCGTCATCAACGGCTCAAACGCGCTGCCTTCGGGCAATGCCGCCATGATGCGCGCTTTGTAGGCAAGCGCGTCGGCAACGCTGACGACGGGCGGCTTGAGGTTGGGCATGATGACGGCGCGCCCCATCTGGCGGGCGGTATAGGGGGCAACGGCTTTGAGCGCATCGCCGTCGCGCAGGTGCAGGTGCATATCGTCGGGGCGGATGATGGTCAGGGTTTGCATGGGTGTTCCTTTTTAGATTTTTTGGGTTTCAGACGACCCCTTGATGTTTCCTAGGGGCTGTCAACATTTAATTTTCCCAGTGGATTTTTTTGTTCACAAAGCGGAAGATTCAGGCGGAAACCGCAACAAGGTTGGACACCTTGTGAGGATTTCCAACGTGGAAGATGCCGCTTTGAGGATAAAAGACACGGAAACTATTGAATGGCGACAGCCCCAAAGCTCGTCTGAAAAGACTGTTGCACAAGGACAGGCTTGCCGTTGTAGGGACTGATGCGTCAGGTAAAACACCGCCTGCACGGGCAATTGGTCGGACGGGGTGGTTTTAACGGTCAGCAGGGTTTCTTCCGGGCTGCCCGACGCGCGCCACGCATAGGGACAGCTGACGGATCGGAACCGGCGATTCGGAGGCTTGATCGGTGCGCAATTCGTTGTTCAGCCCCTTCGGCGGGTTTTCCACCAACACCATAAACTGCTTGCGTATCAAGTTTTCGTCCGCCCGCGCCGTTTTCACGCTGCAACTGTCGCCGGTCAGGCTCAAATAATAATCCGCGCCGTCCTGCGTTTTTCTTCCAAACGGCAAGCGCATCCGGCTCGATGAAACCCGCGGGCAGCCTGCCGATTTCTTCCGCGTTCAAAGCCGTCAGTTTTTCATTATCGGCAAAAGAGCGCACTTTATTGGCAGCCCCGTCAAAAGCGACGCAGCCTTGACGGAACAATTCCGCTGCCGCGTTCGCACGATCCGCCATCTGCTCGGGCGGCACTTCCTCCCTGCCGCACGCCGCCAATAAAACGGAAAACGGCAAGCGTCAAAAAGCCTTGAAATCGGACGTTTCGCCATTTTCAGACGACCTTTCATATAGATTTAAAAAAAGCTAGGTAGGCGGGAACAGCATTCAAAGTAAATTTTTGTAATCAATCATTTGGAAGGGAGCAACGTTCAGGGACCATGATTACACACTCTTTGTAATTTCGAGAACTACAATTTTCTAAAGCCAACCTTTCTGAATTTCCTTCCGTACTAGAATACCCTTTCAAAATATAACGTATGCCATTATTCGTGCCTGTAGCAAGCGCATGACAGCCGTTCCTAATCCAATCATGAACTTTACAAAATTTACCATTTCCCCTTTTTCACATCTCTGGATGGCAACACGCTTAGCTTGCTCAATGAATCCTCATTTACGGAATCTGTAATATATCCGGTTTTGTTATTTAACACTATCGCTCCGTACTTTGATGGCACGTGGATAATAACCGGATTCATATTGTTATAGGAACTGCCGTTATTGTTATAAGAATTACCGACATTCACCGATGGGTGATATTTATTATAAATATCTTGCTGGTTATAACCGTAACTACGCAATTCCGGCGCGTTTTGCAACGCTCCTCGGGTTGGGTCGTATGCAAAAGAAAGTTCGGAATATCCCAGCAAAACCGAAAAGAGTAGAAAAAGTTGCTTTTTCATTATTTTCCTTTATCTAATAATGATTCGCTTGTAAAACTTAATAAAATCAAAATACAAGCTTCACAAGAAGACGTCAAAAGCCTTGAAATCGGACGTTTCGCCATTTTCAGACGACCTCTATTTGTGTTTCACGACCAGCGTGAACACGCCGTCTTCTTCGCGCGATTCGAGCAAGACATGCCCGGTCTGACGGCAGAAAGCCTCAAAATCGCCGGGCGCGCCGCCGTCGGTCGCCAACACGGTCAGGACTTCGCCCGCCTCCATTTGCGCCAAGGCTTTTTGGTTTTCAAAATCGGCAAGGGCATCTGAGCCCTTCAGGTCTAAAGGTGTGTGCGTTCATAGTTTCCGATGTTCCGTTAAAAGGATTAACATGAATTATACCGTACTTACTTGCACCCCACCCCGCCGAACCCATAAAATAAAGCCGTTTTTCACTTTGGAGCACACCATGCGCCGTCTCGCCCTCCTGACCCTCTGCCTCGCCGCCACGGCAGTCAACGCCGCCGGATTCAGCGAAAAAGATACCCCCTTCAACACACGCTACAAAGAAAGCCCCGAAGAAGCCGCAGCCCGCGAGTTCGCCGAACAAAAACCGCGCTCCCGCCCTGCCCGACACCCAATCCGGCGACTGGTTCGACCTCTACGTCAGCGAAGACTACGGCAAACAGCCCAAAATCCTCCTCAGCAGCCTGCAAATCATGCCCTCTCCCGACGGCAGCATCCGCTACATCCTCAACGTCCGTTCCGACAAAGGCCATGACAACCTGACCGTCGAAGGCCTCTTCTGCGCCCGCTCTTCCTTCACATATGGCAAAGACAAACGCTCGTCTTATAAAGTGTTCGGCTACGGCGACACCGTCAACCGCCGCTGGATCGAGCCGCGCAAAGCCGAATGGAAACCCATAGGCTCGACCTTCAACAAAAACGACGCGATGCGTGCCGTCCTCTACCAAGCCTTCTGTGTCGACGGCGTACCGAACACCACCGAAGGTCTGGTCAAACGCCTCAAAGAACGCGCCGGACGCTACGCGCCGAAAATGGTGCGCCACGACAAATAAAAGCCGTTTGACGGTTTCAAACATCAAAAAGGTCGTCTGAAATATTTTTCAGACGACCTTGCCATATTCAAACCGTCAATCAGCGCGGATGAACCATATCGGCGGGAACGACCAGTTCGTCAAACTCTTCGCCTGTCAGCAAGCCCAACTCAACTGCGGTTTCGCGCAGCGATTTGTCGTTTTTATAGGCGGTTTTGGCGACTTTAGCGGCGTTTTCGTAGCCGATTTTGCGGTTCAACGCGGTAACGAGCATCAGGGAATGGTGCAGGAAATAGTCGATTTTTTCCGGTACGGGTTCGATGCCGGCGGCGCGGTTTTCATTGAAGCTGTTGCACGCGTCGCCCAAGAGGCGGATGGATTGCAAGAGGTTGTAGGCGATAACGGGCATATAGACGTTTAGCTCGAAATTGCCCGACGCGCCCGCCATGCCGATGGTGACGTCGTTGCCGAACACTTGGCAGCACACCATGGTCATCGCTTCGCATTGGGTCGGGTTGACTTTGCCCGGCATGATGGACGAACCCGGCTCGTTTTCGAGGGATTTTGATTTCTCCCAAAACCGCAGCGCGGGCCGCTTGCCAGCCAGCGGATGTCGTTGGCGATTTTGTTCAGGCTTGCCGCCAGCGTTTTCAGTGCGCCCGAAGCGGCAACGGCGGCATCGCGTCCGCCAAGGCTTCAAATTTATTCGGCGCGCTGACAAACGGCAGGCCGGACAGTTCGGCGAGTTTGGCGGCGGCTTTTTTTCGGCGTATTCGGGATGGCTGTTCAAACCCGTACCGACCGCCGTTCCGCCCAAGGCGAGTTCGTACAAACCTTTGAGCGCGTCGTTCAGACGGCCTAAGCCGTGGTCGAGCTGGGAAACGTAGCCGGAAAAATTCTTGTCCCAAAGTCAGCGCGTCGCGTCTTGCAAGTGGGTGCGACCGATTTTGACAATGGGGGCAAAAGGCTGGCTTTTTGTCCAATGTGTCGCGCAGGGCTTGGACGGCGGGAATGAGGTGGCGGTTGATTTCAATCGCGGCGGCGACATGGATGGCGGTCGGGGAACGCGTCGTTGGTCGATTGCGCGTGGTTCACATGGTCGTTGGGATGGACGGGCTGATACGCCGCCAAACCCGTACCGGCGATTTCATTGGCGCGGTTTGCCAGCACTTCGTTCATGTTCATATTGGACTGCGTGCCGGAGCCGGTCTGCCAAACCACTAAAGGAAACTGCCCGTCGAGCTTGCCGTTCAACACATCGTCCGCTGCCTGCGTAATCAAATCCGCCTGCTCAGGCTTAATCCTGCCGAGGGAAACATTGGTGGCGGCTGCGGCTTTTTCACCAGCGCCAAAGCATCAAATCAACGGCTGCGGCAGGGTTTCGCCGCCGATTTTTGAAATTGTTGCGGCTGCGCTGGGTCTGCGCGCCCCAATAGGCTTCGGACGGGACTTCGACATTGCCCATGGTGTCGTGTTCGGTACGGGTGCTCATGTGTTTCTCCTGAATTAAATGATAATGCAAATAATTTGCAAGCGTATTATAGCGGGCAGGAGGTCGTCTGAAAAGCGGGGGAAGGAGGTTTGAAATAAGCAGTTTCGGACGGCGTTTTGAAAGCTGAAAAGAAGATTGAGACAGACGAAGGAATTGTGTTTAACCTGTTTGGGCTATGCCAAAATGTATAGTGGATTAACTTTAAATCAGGACAAGGCGACGAAGCCGCAGACGGTACAGATAGTACGGAACCGATTCACTTGGTGCTTCAGCACCTTAGAGAATCGTTCTCTTTGAGCTAAGGCGAGGCAACGCCGTACTGGTTTAAAGTTAATCCACTATAAAAAGGTCGTCTGAAACCTGAACTGCACCCCCAAAAAGTTGGACATCCCTCCAACTCACAAAAGTGCAGTTTTTTATGAGCAAATATAGCATTACACTTCAAATACCAAGCCGTACTCCACTACCTGCATATACGCAGCCAACAACGTACCGCAGACCACTACGGCATTTCCCGAACCCACCTGAGACGATGGATACGCGCCTATCAAGAAGGCGGTATCGGCGCACTCGAACATCCCCAATCCAAAACCATGCCCCAACACCGCAAAAACCCCTTCATCGCAGATAAACCCGACCAAGAAAAAACGCAGGCAGAGCTTATTGAAGAGTTGTGCTATATGCGCGCAGAGGTTGCCTATCTAAAGGATAAAAGCCTCAGCCAAAAAACAGACCGAAAAGGACAAAAGCCAAACCGTCCAAACACTGAGGGCGCAACACCCGCTCAAATACCTGCTGCACTCGCAAACCCTGCCTAAAAGCAGCTTTTACTACCACCACCAAAACCGACCCGACCCCGACGAAGCCGACAAAGCCCTCCTTGTCGAAACCTACCGGCGGCATAAAAGGACGCTACGGACAAAGGCGCATTGCCGCCGCATTGAGGTGGAACCGCAAAAAAAGTGGCGCGGTTGATGAAGCAGTTGGAACTGAAAGCCCTCATACGGGCGAAAAAGCCTACCGCCATCCCGCCATGGGCGAAATATCGGAAAACCTCCTCAAACGCCTATTCAAAGCTGAAAAAGCCCAACGAAAAATGGCTGACCGACGTGACCGAACTCAAAGGGAAGGACGGCAAACCGTACCTCTCGCCAATCTTGGACTTGTTCAACCGCGAGATCGTCGCCTACGCCATGAGCCGCAGAGCCGACAGCGAAATGGTGAAGGAAATGCTCGAAAAAGCCGCCCCCCGTCTGACTGCTAAAGGAACGATGCTTCATTCGGACCAAGGTGTGCTGTACCGTACGGCGGGGTATAGGGAATTGCTTGCGGAGCATTCCATGGTTCAAAGCATGTCGCGAAAGGCGAACTGTTGGGACAATGCGCCGATGGAGAGTTTCTTTGCGGTGTTGAAGACGGAGTGTTTCTATAACGCAGGTGAATTGACGGTAGATGAATTGATGAAGCAGATAGATGATTATATAGACTACTACAACCGTGAGCGTTGCAGTTTGAAATTGAAAAAGCTGAGTCCTGTCGCGCACAGAACCCAGCTTGCACAGAGCGCCTGAATAGGCTTTTATGAGTGTCCAAGATTTGGGGGGCAGTTCAACCTTATTGATAGGTTTTCAGACGACCTGTGTTTACTTTAAAAATTCAAGTAATCAGTTTGCCATTTGTTTTGCCTGAACCGCTGTCAGGGCGATGGTGAAGACGATGTCTTCTACCAATGCGCCGCGGGAGAGGTCGTTGACCGGTTTGCGCAAACCTTGCAACAGAGGGCCGACGCTCAGGACGTTGGCGCTGCGTTGTACGGCTTTGTAGGTACAGTTGCCGGTGTTGAGGCTTGGGAAAATCAGGACGGTTGCCTGACCGGCGACGGTGCTTTCAGGGGCTTTGGTTTTGCCGATTTCAGGCACGGTAGCCGCATCGTATTGCAGCGGGCCGTCGATTTCCAAGTCCGGGCGTTTTTCTTTCGCCAGTTTGGTCGCTTCAATCACGGCATCGACATCAGGGCCGCTGCCTGAGTTGATGGTGGAGTAGGAAATCATGGCAACTTTAGGCGGGATGCCGAAGGCTTTGGCGGTATCGGCGGATTGGATGGCGATATCGGCAAGCTGTTCGGGTGTCGGATTCAGGTTGACCGCGCAGTCGCCGAAGACGAGGACTTGGTTGGGCAGCAGCATGAAGAATACGCTGGACACGAGGCTGGCGCCCGGTGCGGTTTTAATCAGTTGCAAAGCGGGGCGGATGGTGTTGGCGGTAGTATGAACGGCGCCGGATACCAAGCCGTCCACGTCGTTTTGCGCCATCATCATGGTGCCGAGGACGACGGTGTCTTGCAGTTGTTTGCGGGCATCTTCAGGGGTCAGACCTTTGGATTTGCGCAATTCGCACATCGGCTCGACGTATTGTTCGATCAATGTAGCGGGATCGACGATTTCCAAAGAGTCAGGCAGGTTGATGCCCGTTCTTTGGCAACGGCTTCAACTTCTTCGCGTTTGGCAAGCAAGACGCAGCGGGCAATGCCTTTTTCGTGGCAGATGGCGGCTGCGGCGACGGTACGCGGTTCTGCACCTTCGGGCAGGACAATGCGCATATCGGCTTTTTGGGCAAAATCAATCAGGTTGTAACGGAATTGGGCGGGAGACAGGCGGGAGGCTTCGCGTTTTGCTAAAGCAGATACGTCTTTGAGCGCGCTGCTTGAACCGTAGAACGTCAGTCCGGTCAGGCGGGCAACTTCTTCGCCTACGGATGCTGCTGCGCCTTCAATGATGAAGCCTTCAAAAGGCCCGGAGAGTTGGTGTAAAGCTGTTTGGCAAGGTTGATTCGGTGTGCCGCTTCGGCTGCGTCGGCATTGTCAGATTGCAATGCCAAAACTACGCCTGCATCCAAAAGACAGCGCCAGCTCGACGTTTTTTGCCGGACAGGAAGAGTTTGTCCGCATCGGGGGCGATACCTTCGATAACGAGTTTGTCGGTATTGAGTGCGACGGCTTTGCCGACCACAGCGTCAAACCAGTCGTCGCTTTTTGCCTTGTGCCAACAGAGTTTCGGCGGATGCGTCGAGCGGTTGGAAAACTTGCGCGCCCAAAGCTTGAGCAAAAGGCTGCTTGCTGCTGCCACGTCAAACCGGCGGATACCGGAGCGACCAATAATTTAGCCATGATATGTGTCCTTTCTATTTGGAGGTTGTCCGTCTTGAGGTTGTCCGTCGCCGCCGTGATGCAGACGTAACGGTAATGGCTAATACTAACAAACAAACCGCATTTCCAACAAGGTTAAATGTTAATGGATTGAGCGAAAATGCAATGGATTTTAAGAAACGCTTAGAAAGCCGGTTAAAATTACCCCTCCCCTTTCCTTTTAATTTTTCCTGATTACTGCGGACAATGCCGTTTAAAATGAAAAAGCCAAGCCCTGTAACATACAGAACCCAGCTGATAGCAAACCATCTGAACAGGTTTTAATGAATACTCAAGATTTAAAGGATTCTTCACCTTCAAATTCGAGTTTTCAGACGACCTCTCGCTCCAGCAGCCGAAATCTGTCGTAGGTCAGATTCTTGAATCTGACATCTCCATCTGCCACAACGCGTAAAGAAAAAGCAGAAACATCAAATATTCGTCGGATACAAATATCCGACTACACATTACACAGCAATGTCTCCGCAACTGATTTTTCTTCCGCAACGCAAAGACAAAAAGGTTGTCTGAAAACCCTGAATCAGGTTTTCAGACAACCTTTCGTCTAGCAGACCGATTAGGTCAACCCATCAAACCTGTTTCAACTTCGCATCGGCATCGCGCAACGCGGTGCGCAGACCTTCCTCGATAACGGGATGGTAGAACAGCATATCCAGCATTTGCGGAACGGTCATCTTCATTTGATGCGCCCATGCCAGCAGGTGCGCCAAATGTTCGGCGGCCGGGCCTAAGATTTCCGCGCCGATGAAGCGGCCGGTGGCTTTTTCGGCAGCACAGGCGCATATGGCCTTTGTTTACCAGCATCACGCGGCTGCGGCCTTGGTTTTTGAACGATACTTCGCCGATGACAAATTCGTCGGGTTGGTATTGCGCGGCAACCTGCGCGTATTTCAGACCGACAAAAGCCGATTTGCGGATTGGTGAACACCACGCCGATGGTGCTGCGGCGCAAACCCCCACCGATATTCGGATAGCGGCCCGCATTGTCGCCGGCAATCTTGCCTTGGTCGGCGGCTTCGTGCAGCAGGGGCAGTTGATTGGACGCGTCGCCCGCGATGAAGATATGCCGGAATGCTGGTCTGCATGGTCAGCGAATCGGCAACGGGTACGCCGCGCGCGTCTTTTTCGATATTGATGTTTTTCCAAACCGATATTGTCAACGTTCGGACGGCGGCCTACGGCTGCCAGCATATATTCGGCAACAAATACGCCTTTTTTTCGCCGTCCTGCTCCCAATGAACCTCTACATTGCCGTCTGCGTCAAGTTTGACCTCGGTTTTTAGCATCCAAATGCAGTTTCAATTCTTCGCCGAACACGGCTTTCGCCTCGTCTGAAACGACGGGGTCGGAAATGCCGCCGATGATGCCGCCCAAGCCGAAAATTTCAACTTTCACGCCCAAACGGTGCAATGCCTGACCCAGTTCCAAACCGATAACGCCCGGTCCGAACACGGCAACGCTCTTAGGCAGCGTATCCCATGAGAAAAACGTCGTCGTTGATAATCAAACGGTCGCCCAAAGACTGCCACTGCGGCAGGATAACGGGACGCGAGCCGGTAGCAATCACAAAAGCTTTTTGCCGTGATTTGGGTATGGTCGTCGATTTGGACGGTATTCTCGTCGATAAATTTAGCCGAACCCATAATGCGCTTGTCGGCAGGCCATTCTTCCACATCGGCAACGACAAAAGCCGACAAAACGGTCACGCTCGGATTTGACGCGCTGCATGACTTCTTCGCCGTTGACGACGATGCTGTCTTTATCCAAATGCACGCCGAACGGGTCGGTATGTAATGCGTGATGGCGCGCCTCTGCGGCGGCAATCAAGAGTTTGGAAGGCATACAGCCCACGCGCGCGCAGGTCGTGCCGAACACGTTGTTTTCAATCAGGTAAACATTATCCGAATGTAAACGGGCATTGCGAAACGCGCCCATGCCGGCAGTACCGCCGCCGATTACGACGACATCTGCTTGAATTTTTTCATAATCTTTGTCCTTTTTGTTGAGCGTCCGAAGCGGTATCAGCGTGAAGCGTATCAGGTTTTCAGACGACCTATTTAATAAACTATCAAAAATAAAATCGATAGTTATTTTTTTAAAATATTGATTTAAAACAATAATCTCAAATTCTACTTGTAAATATAGAGCTATTCAGAACGACCGTGTAGCGTATCGTCTGAATAACTCTATTTTCCCTCTGTTCAGACGGCCTTTTCAAACCGTCTTAAGCATACAGGCAATTAGTTTTTAGCCAAGTAAGCTTCCAAATCTTCGCTGCCGCCGATGTATTTGCCGCCGATGAAGACTTGAGGAGCAGTCATCTTGCCGGTAATGGCGCGAACGGAAGTAACAGTTGCATCTTTGCCCAATACGATTTCTTCGTAAGACAGACCTTTGTCTTGCAAAGCTTTTTTAGCTTTAGCGCAGAATTGGCAGCCAGGTTTGGTGAAGATGGCAACAGATTCTTGAGCTTTCCAGTCAGGAGCGATGAATTTCAACATAGTGTCAGCGTCAGACACTTTGAAAGGATCGCCCGGCTCTTCAGGCTCGATGAACATTTTTTCAATCACGCCGTCGTTAACCAGCATGGAGTAACGCCAAGAGCGTTTGCCGAAGCCCAAGTCTTCTTTGCCGACCAACATGCCCATGCCTTCGGTGAATTCGCCGTTGCCATCAGGGATCATGTAGATGTTGTCAGCTTCTTCTTCGGCAGCCCAAGCGTTCATCACGAAAGTATCGTTTACAGATACGCAGTAAATTGCGTCAACGCCGTTTTCTTTGAACGCGCCGAACAATTCGTTGTAACGTGGCAGGTGGGAAGAAGAACAAGTCGGAGTAAATGCGCCGGGCAGAGAGAATACGACTACTTTTTTGCCTTTGAACAAATCATCAGTGGAAACATCTTTCCAAGTGTCGCCCTCGCGGGTACGGAATACGACGGAAGGTACTTTTTGACCGGTACGATCTTGCAAAGCCATTTTGGATCTCCTTGAAATTTTAGGTTTAGGGAATGATACGAGTGAATGTATACATTCTAGCGCAGGGAGTTTGATTTGTATAATTTATAGTTCAAATAATATTAATTACTTGAAGCTATGAAACTCAACCTGCGAACGTTTTATTTAAATAGAGGTCGTCTGAAAGAAAACAAGCCCCTAGCTTGGAATTATTTTTCGGAATCGTGCGCATCGGACAATACGACTTCGCGGATACTGCTTTCTACTTTGTCTTTCAACATAAAGCGGTCTTCGTCTTTGCCGGGGCGAATCGGGGCGGCAAAATCGATACGGATGCGTAGTTTTTCATGGAAACGATGCGCCAAAGTGAGCGCACCAAATCGACTTGTGCATAAGACGGCACAGTCGTCCTTTTACCGGCATCATCATAATAGCGCAGCGTAACCGCCTGAACAGGCGCGTCGGCATCAATGGCGGATTGGAAGAGCGCGGCTTTGAACGGCAAAATATCCAAGCCCAAAGAAGTCCGCGCTTCAGGGAAAAAGCTGACATTCCGCCCTGCTTTCAACGCGGCGCAAATGGCTTGGTTAATCGGCTCGACATCGCGTCGGGAATTGCGGTTGATAAACACTGTGCCTGCGTTTTGCCCCATTTTGCCCAAAACCGGCCAGTCTTTGATTTCCTGCTTGGCGATAAAACTGCTCGGATACACCGCACTCATGGCGAAAATATCCAGCCACGACACATGGTTTGCCGCCACCAAAACACCCTTCACATTATCCGCAGGTGGCGTGCCGATTTCCAATTCGATATCTAAGGCTTCCAGCGCGCCTTTGCCCAGAGTGATGACCGCATAATCGCGTTCGGCAGGATTGCCGGCATCGATACGGCGCAAATGTCTTCCGGTTCGGAACAGCCATCCCGCCAAGCGGAACAATCTGCCCAAACGGGTAAAAAACGGTGCTTTTTGTGAGTGCATAACTGTTTTTCTTTTCGTCTTAAATGTGTATCAAATCATAGTAATAATGTTTTCAGACGACCCAGATGACAAAGAGGTCGTCTGAAAAACAGGTTCATAGATTATTTTTGGCAGTTCGGACAATAAAACGTCCCGCGCTGCCCCAAAACTTCCTTCTGCACCAAACCGCCGCAACGGACGCAGGGGTTCGTTGTGCCTGCCGTACACCGTATATTCCTGCTGGAAATAGCCGCTTTTTCCGTCGCTGTTGACGAAGTCGCGCAACGTGCTACCGCCGGTTTCAATCGCGCGCTGCAATACCGATTTAATCGTTTCCACCAAGACGGCGCATTCTTTTTCTTAACCTTGTCCGCAGGGCGGTGTGGCGAGATGCCCGATTTAAACAGGCTTTCGTTCGCATAAATATTGCCCACACCGACCACGACGGCATTGTCCATCAGAGCCAGCTTGACCGCGCGTTTTTGCGTTTTAAATTTTTGGTACAGATAATCGGAGGAGAAGTCGTCTGAAAGCGGCTCGGGGCCCAGTTTTTCAAGAAGCGGATGATGCTCGGCAATGCCTTCATACCACAAAATCGCGCCGAACTTACGCGGGTCGTGATAGCGCAATACCGTTCCGTCCGCAAACACAATGTCCACATGATCATGTTTATCAGGATGATCAATCCGCGCATCGCCGTCCAGTAAAATCCGTAAAGCTGCCCGACATACCCAGATGGATCAATAAAATACCCGTTGCAAAAACCAATAATCAGATATTTCGCCCGCCGACGACAACTCAACACCTCCTGCCCCGCCAAAAGCTCCGCCAACTGCGGATTGACCTGCCAGCGCAGCTTGGTTTGGCGCAACACGACATCCGCCACCTTTTTACCTTGAATATGCGGGCTGATACCGCGCAACGTCGTTTCTACCTCAGGCAATTCCGGCATTTTTCTTTATCCTCAAAGCTAATACAGTCAACATCGACTTTTCAGACGACCCTAAGATTCTACCGATGCCAACGCAGCCTGACAATTTGCAACCAATCAGCTTTACAGGCAGAAAGCAGCAAATTCAAGGCAGAATGACAAATATAGAAGAGGCTATATTTATGGAGTCAAACCTCTCGTTTTCAAATGTTCGGCCTCAAAAGGTCGTCTGAAAACAGTCATGCCGGTTTTACCCAACACCAAATTTCTCAATCCGAAATCCGCGCCGCGCCCAAAGCCACCGTCTGCGTTCCCAATATTTTTTCAAACTCCGGCAAGGGCGTTACCCCCGCCATACGCTTGACCAAAACCAAACCGTACACCGCCGCGCACTGCGGCCACCACCTGTCCCCCGCCTTCTCCATAAAACGCCAAAACCGCAGCCCCTTTTGCGAATTCACAGCAGGCAGGTACACCATAAACTTCCCGAATTCCACCTCAAAATCCAAATCCGCCAACCGCTGCTTCAAAGCCGGCAAAGTCAGGCAATGCTCCTTTTTAGGCAAACGCGTTCCATCAAACCACCTGCTGAAAAACCACAAAGATTTCGGATTAAACCCCGTCAAAACCAACCGCCCTTCAGGTTTCAACACCCTGGACGCTTCATGCAGCACTTGCGTCAGCGCGGCAGTTTCATGACTGTGCGGCATCAGCAGCACATCAATAGAATGACTCTCCCAAGCCATGGCGTCCGCCGTCATCAATACATCGCGGGGCACAGCAACCACGTTTTCAGACGACCTCAACCATTGACCGCCTTGTTGGACAACGGTCTGTCCATCAAAATATTGCAAATGCCGCTCAAAAAAAGCAGCTTCGTTCTGAGCAACATAACGCCCCATAGCCGTATCTTCAAACCATACATCCATAGTCGTTATCCTATTAACTGTTTCATGCGTTCATTTCTACTGTCCGATAGAAAAATACAATGCAATCGCCGTATTTATGCCACAGATTTTAACATTAAGACCCAAGCATATGTAAATTTCACCCCCTTTACCTTGACGGCTACATCTTCAAACAGTACCATCGGGTAGACTAAATTTAACCTTATATCATTGATAATTATTGATTCATCATGGCAAAACTGAAAACCATCGCACTTACCATTTCAAGTTTATCCGCAGCTTCCGGCGCAGCATACGCTCAAAATGCCACACCAGATCAAGTAGGTATGGCAATGATGCGCCTCAATTCCTCTCTTTTGGATCAAGCCAAAGCGCAAACTTTCGGAACGGGCAGCCTTTGGGCATCGTTGCGCAAGGATTTCCGTATGAACGAGGTCAATTCCGAACTTGTTCGCCGCCATGAGAGCAAATTCGCTGCCAATAGTGCCTACTTCGACCGCACCATTACCCGCAGCAAACCCTATATGTACCATATTGCCAACGAAGTCAGAAAACGCAATATGCCTGCCGAAATCGCATTGCTGCCGTTTATCGAAAGCGCATTCGTTACCAAAAGCAAAATCACATGTCGGCGCATCCGGTCTGTGGCAGTTTATGCCTGCAACGGGTCGCCACTACGGCTTGGAAAAAAACCCCTTTGTATGATGGCCGTCACGATGTCTACGCAGCAACTGACGCAGCATTGAATTACCTGCAATACCTGCACGGATTATTCGGCGACTGGTCCCTTGCACTGGCTGCCTACAACTGGGGCGAAGGTAATGTCGGCCGTGCCGTCAATCGGGCGCGTGCGCAAGGTTTGGAGCCGATTTACGAAAATCTGCGCATGCCTGACGAAACACGGAATTACGTTCCCAAACTCTTGGCCGTACGCAATATCGTTGCCAACCCGCAAACTTTCGGCATGAATATCACCGAAATCAACAATCAGCCGTATTTCAAATCCCTGAGCATCGACAAGCCGATTGACAACAGCACTATCGCCCGCTTCGCCAACATCAGCGAAAAGCGGGATTGCTGACACTCAATCCGGGATTCAATGCGCCTGTATTCATCGAAAAACAATCGCCGCCTGTTGCTGCCTGTTGATTCTGTGGCTTCTTTCGAGAAAAACTACCGAAACGCAAAATCCCGATACCTTGTTGTCTTGGAACGTATACACATCCCGAAACAATACCAGCTTGAACGCCATCGCAGCAGAAACCGGTATGAGCGTTGCCGAAATCAAACGACTGAACGGCTTGGGAAATAACTCCCTGTCTTCCGACCGCAGTATTTTGGTAGCCAAGAATAAAAGCAGCGAATTCGGCGACACCTGATACACTCTCATTCATCGATGTTGATAACAGACCGGATGCTTACCGTTCCAATATGCCGGAAATGGCACCTATCAAAACGGCAAAAGCAAATATTCCTACAATGGATTTTTGCCAACATTAAACCCGTTGCAGCAGTACCAACAGATTATGTAGCCCTTGGCAAAAAGCAGTATCCGAAACTGCTGTCGCTCAATCAGCTCCTGTTGGCGGAGAAAGCAAAATTGCCTCTGCAACTCCTACTACCGTTGCCAAAGCAGACATCGCAACCACACCTGCAACAGCCATTCAAACCAACTCTTCAGCAGATTTGGCATCGGCAAATGTCAAAGAAAGAGCGCATTCCTGAAGTGTTTGCCCAATTGTCTCAAGCTGAAAGCAAGCCTGCCGTTGTCGAGCAAACTGCTGCAAATACAACTACTGAGCTGACTACTGCTCAAGCTGCTCCGACGCAAGCTGCTGAAACAGCCGATGAACTGATGGCATTGGTAGATTCAAATCTTCGTACTCAAACTGAAGAAAATGTAGCAGTTGCACAAGTCGCCAGCGAACACAATGTTGCGTCCGACGCAGTCAAAGCGCGTAGCGAACGTATTGCCGCCAATACCGCCAAACAACAAAAGCCGTACTGAGGCACGTTTGGCCCGTGCGGGTAATCAGCAGCAATCTCAAACCGCAGGTGCGGGCATGCACCGTGTAGCCGATGGCGATACGCTGTTTAATATCTCTCGTCGTTACAATTTGAGCGTTGCTGACTTGATTATTGCCAACAACATCAAAAGGCAATAACATCCGTAAAGGTCAGCTGTTGCGTGTGACCGCAGCGCCCGCCAAAACCCGAAACAGCATCCGAAACGTTTCTTATACCGTTCGCAGAGGCGATACTTTGAATACCATCGCCAACCGATTCAACGTAGATGTAAACGATATCCGCCGCTGGAATCGAAATACCAATGGCGTGACACCCGGTCAACGTTTGAAAATTAATCGGCAGTTAAGATTACTCTTCATGAAAAAGTCGTCTGAAATTTTTCAGACGACTTTTTATTACCATCAAATTCAATTTTCCCCACATCATCACTACGCCTCCTTAAAAGAAAGTTTATAGTGAATCTAGTGGATTAAAATTGCAATGATACGGCGTTGCCTCGCCTTGCCCCACTATCTGTACTGTCTGCGGCTTCGTCGCCTTGTCCTGATTCAAATTTAATCCACTATAACGTTTCATCCCAATACTAAATTAAAAAGGTCGTCTGAAATCCGTTTTCAGACGACCTTTCTACAATCAAACCTTCCAGTTTTGGGTTTCCCTCTTTCGGAATCGGGCGTTTTGTTACCTTCACTATCAATGGCGACATAAGTGAAGACAGCCTCTGTCACGAGTTGACGATCCTCAGTAAGGTGGTCGTTCATCAATGTTTTTACCCAAACCTCGATTTTCAGTTGCAACGAAGTATTACCCACGCTCACGCAGCGGCCGTAGCAACAGACGACATTCCCCACTTTCACAGGACGGATGAAATTCATTTTCCTGAACAGCTACGGTAACAATACGGCCTTGCGATTTCCGCCACAAAAATACCGCCGCCCAAATCCATTTGCGACATAATCCAGCCGCCGAAAATATCTTGATTGGGATTAGTGTCGCGCGGCATGGCAACGGTGCGCAGCAAAAAGCTCGCCTTGTGGTTTAGTGTATTGTTTTTCATTTTGCGTCATGGGAAATATCCTTTTTAGAGGTGCAGCTTTCGTGTGAAGTTGAGAAACCGATTGAAGCAGTGTGGGATGATTGCCTGCGATAACAAGGTCGTCTGAAAACTTCTATACGGTTTTCAGACGACCTTGAACCCATATTCTGAGCCAACGCTATTTCTAACGTTCTGCCAATTTCAAATAAACGCCGGCAACGTCTTGCTCTCCGTAACCTGCCGTTACCGCTTGACGGTAATTTTCAGCAACGGTTTCGACGGCGGGCAGCGACTTACCGGCTTGCTCCAGCTCTTTGACCGCCAGATTAAGGTCTTTGGAAGCGTGTTTGAGTGCGAAGGCAGGTGGGAATTCACGGCTTGCCCACAGCGATTTTTTGGTTTGGAACATAGGCGAATCCATAGCGGAATTACCGATGGCTTCGATGATGGTATCCGTATCGACACCAAACTGTTGGGCCATCAGCATAGCCTCGCTGTATGCTTCGCCGAAAATACCCAGCAGGGAGTTCAGCACGAGTTTTGCGCGAACCTTTCCCTACCCCGCCGAAATGGAAAGTTTGCTTGCCGACAATGGAAAACACTTTTTGCAGAGGCGTTAAAACACTTTCTTCTCCGCCAAACAAAATCAGCAACGTACCGTTGGTAGCAGGACCGACCGAACCGGAAACAGGCGCTTCTGCAAACTGACCGCCCGCAGCTTCGACCAATTCTTTAACGGCAAGATTTTCAGAAGGAGCAATAGTGCTCATATTGACAATGATTTTGCCCGCAAGCTCCTTGCGAACCTCTTCACTCAAAATATCGCGCACAGCCGCGAAGTCGGAAACCATCAGAAAAATAACGGGATAAGCGCGGATAAGATCGATGGTGCTTGCGTACACTTTCGCGCCTTTATTGGCAAGGTCGGCGGTTTTATCGGGCGAACGGTTATAAACACCGACTTCGATACCGGCGTTCAAAAGCCGCGTTACCATCGGATTACCCATTTGACCCAAGCCTATCCAGCCGATTTTCGTGTATTCGTTTGTTGACATTGTGTTTGCTCCTTTGTTTGTCTTGCCGTGCAATCATATAGGTTTACAGGTCGTCTGAAAAGTTTTTCAGAGGGTTGGATAAAGTATTTATAGTGGATTAAATTTAAATCAGGACAAGGCGACGAAGCCGCAGACAGTACAGACAGATAGTACGGAACCGATTCATTGCGGTGCTTCAGCACCTTAGAATCGTTCTCTTTGAGCTAAGGTGAGGCAACGCCGTACCCGGTTTAAAGTTAATCCACTATATATTGATATGAACGAAATCGCCTTTCATTTGTTGAGGCATATGTGGCTGTTTTTCATATTCACGCTACCGATTAACCACGCTTAATACAAAAAGGTCGTCTGAAAACCCGAAATATCGTTTTCAGACGACCTTTTACAATCAAACCCTTATGCGAACGGATGATGCAAAACGATGGTTTCTTCGCGGTCAGGGCCGGTAGAGACGATGGCTACCGGTGCGCCGCAGACTTCTTCGATGCGTTTCAAATATGCTTTGGCATTGGCAGGCAATGCGTCATAGCTTTTCACGCCGAAAGTGGATTCGCTCCAGCCGGGCATGGTTTCGTAAAATCGGTTTGCAGGTTTCTACCGCATCGGAACCGCAAGGCAGGATGTCAGTTTTGCTGCCGTCGGGCAATTCGTAGCCGACGCAGATATTGATGGTTTCAATGCCGTCCATTACGTCCAGCTTGGTGATACACATACCGGAAATGCCGTTGACTTGGATGGAGCGTTTCAACGCGGCGGCATCAAACCAACCGCAACGGCGTGCGCGGCCGGTTACGGAGCCGAATTCGTGTCCGCGTTCTGCCAAACCTGCGCCTACTTCATCAAACAATTCAGTCAGGGAACGGACCTGAGCCGACGCGCGTGGTATAGGCTTTGACAATACCCAAAACATAATCCAGCATTTGAGGACCTACGCCCGCGCCTGCGGAAGCGGCTCCCGCCAAGCAGTTGGACGAGGTAACGAAGGGGTAAGTGCCGTAGTCGATGTCCAACAGCGTGCCTTGTGCGCCTTCAAACAGCAGTTTTTCACCGTTTTTGTTTTTCTCGTTCAACACGCGGGATACGTCGGTAATCATCGGCGTAATGCGCGGCGCGACTTTTTCGATAACCGCCATCACATCTTCCGCTTTAACCGGCTCGGCATTGTGCAGATGTTGCAGTTGAACGTTGTAATAAGCGAGGACGGCATCCAGTTTTTCACGCAGTTTTTCAGGATGCAGCAAATCGACGACGCGGATGGCGCGGCGTGCCACTTTGTCTTCGTAGGCTGGACCGATGCCGCGACCGGTCGTGCCGATTTTGCCTTTGCCGCGCGATGCTTCGCGGGCTTGGTCAAGCGCGATGTGGTAAGGCAGGATCAGCGGACAGGTCGGGGCGATTTTCAGACGACCTTCAACGTTTTTCACGCCTGCTGCGTTCAACTCGTCGATTTCGCCCAACAATGCTTCGGGGATACGACAACGCCGGAACCGATGAAGCAATCCAAGTTTTTCATGCAGGATGCCGCTCGGAATTAGGCGCAAAATGGTTTTCTTTCCGCCGACGACCAAAGTATGACCCGCATTGTGGCCGCCTTGAAAACGTACGACACCGCTAGTTTCTTCCGCCAGCCAGTCAACGATTTTACCTTTGCCTTCATCGCCCCACTGGGCGCCGATTACTACAACATTTTTAGCCATAGCCATATAACCTATTAATATTAAAAAAATTATCGTGAATCAACTTCAAACCAAGACGGCTTTGCGCCCTGCCCTGATTTGCCTTTAATCTGCTATGAATGGGTATTTAAATTTTCTCAACCTGCCAAACGCCGTCCGACTTTTTCAGACGACCTGCAACCTCTTCCGAAGCGTTGTGTCCGATACCGTAGTCGACAACGACACACTGCCCTTGTTCACGCAGGGCTTCAACTGCTTCGCGAGCCGCTTCGGCATCTTCCGCATCGACCAAGACGACGGGCTGCCGCTCAATGGCGGGCAAACGTCCGATAAAGCTGCGCAAGTCGAAACTGAATCCCGTTGCCGGACGCGCACGGCCGAAATATTCGCCCAATCCGTCATAACGCCCACCCCGTGCGACCGCATCGCTGGAAATTGGAACCGTATGCCGCATACAGCAAGCCGGTGTGATAATTGTCGACGCGCAGTTCGGATAAGTCGATATGGACTTTCTGATTCGAGAATGCGTCGCACACTGCCTGCAATTCGTCCAACGCGCTGCCGACCGCCGACAAATCCGGCAATCGTTCGCGTGCAGCGGACAACACTTCCCGTCCGCCATACAGACGCGGCAGCAGCGAAAATGCTTTCGCCCACATACCGTCCAGCTTCCAAGCCTTAACCTGCGCCTCGACCGCTTCGGTATCTTTATCACTGCATCAACGCAAGCAGCGTTGCGGACTGCTCCGCATCCAAATGCGCCGCATCGGACAAAGCGCGGAATACACCGATGTGCCCCAGCGACAGCAAAACCTCGCCCATATCAGCAATCTTCATACTTTTGAGCATCAGGTCAATCAGTTCGATATCCGCCCGTATGTCGGCGAAACCATACATCTCCGCTCCCGCCTGCAAAGGTTCGCGCATATTGAGCAAACCTTCCGGCCGCGCGTGCAACACAGGACCTGCGTAACACAATCGGTTAATCCCTTGATTGGCGGACAAAAGATGCGCATCGATACGCGCCACTTGCGGCGTAATGTCGGCGCGGATGCCCAACTGCCGACCGCTCAGCTGATCGACCACCAAAATGGTTTTCAAAGACAAACCCGCGTCAATGTGCGTCAGCGAGGGAATGGCTGTATTCCATCAGCGGAGGCTGTACCAGCTCGTAACCGTGCACTCGGAACAAAGTCAACAACTGCTCTCGCGCGCTTTCCAACTGTCGGGCGTTGGTCGGCAACACATCGGCAACATGTTCGGGAAGCTGCCAAGATTGCATGGGAATCTACCTTCTATCTGTTTTTGTAAACGCAAAGGGCTGCTTGAATTTAAAACCAGACGGACACACAGCCCGCTTCTCGAAATACGCCGCGCAAACGATACAGCGTTTCCAACAAATCTGATTTTAAATTCAAACAGCCCCTGAATGACGGCTTTAAACCGCCGAGTTATTAAAAGCAGACTTTACCATACAAAACAGTTTTGTGCAGCCTGTTTTCATACCGGACAGCTCCTGACTTTGGCGCAAATGGGATTTTGTATACGGGAAATAACATGTTTAAGAAGCATCTCAAGCAACTGGGGTAGTCTCGGCAAAGGTGTTGCTTGTTATTCCTCAACGCCCCATCAATCTTATATAGTGGATTAACTTTAAACCAGTACGGCGTTGCCTCGCCTTGCCGTACTATCTGTACTGTCTGCGGCTTCGTCGCCTTGTCCTGATTTATAGTCAATTAAAAACAAAATGGTACAATACTCAACTTTGAAGGTCTAACCATGGCATACTCTGCGGACTTAAGAAACAAAGCTTTTAAACTATTACGAACAATGCAAAAACATCAGCCAAACCGCAGCAACGTTTAACTTGTCAAGAAACACGCTTTACCTGTGGATTCGTCTTAAAAAAACAAACAGGCAGCCCTAAAAACATCAAGTTACCGGTCTAAATGCCGTCAAATTGGATAGGCAAAAAAACTGGCTCAATATGTTGGGCAACACCCAGATGCCTATCTGCATGAAATCGCCAAACATTTTGATTGTACGGCAGCCGCCGTTTGCTATGCACTCAAACAGATGGGGATGACGCGTAAAAAAAGACCACCACTTACAAAGAACAAGACCCGGCCAAAGTGACGCATTATTTGACACAGCTGGCCGAATTTTTCCGACTACCAACGTGTTTATTTGGATGAAACAGGATTTGACCGCTACCTGTTCCGCCCCTATGCCCGCAGCCCGAAAGGGCAAATAGTGAAAGCGCAGATAAGTGGAAAAAGATACCGACGCTTATCTCTGGTGTCCGCACAAGTCGGCAACCGGCTGATTGCTCCGATGGTTTATCAAAAATACGATGACCGGAATCTTTTTTGAAGCGTGGTTTCAGCAATGCCTACTGCCCGCATTGACTCAAAAATCGGTGATTATTTTTAGATAATGCACGATTTCACCGTATGGGTGTCTTACGGGAAATGGCGGAAAAAAATGGGGACATAAGGTATTGCCTTTTTGCACCTTATTCACCTGAGCTCAACCCGATTGAGAAGGTGTGGGCGAATATTAAGCGGTATCTGCGAACCGTATTGTCTGATTACGCCCGATTTGACGATGCGCTACTGTCCTATTTTGATTTTAATTGACTATAAATTTAATCCACTATACTTGATTTAGCTTTAAAGGTCGTCTGAAAACCCATTTCAGACGACCTTCAAAAGTCTCCACCAGCCTCACCGTATTTCTTTGGCTGCCTCTTGCTCCCGCTTTGTAACGGCACAGATAGGCAAGCGCGGCAGCTTTTTCTTCTTCGTTGCCATATTTGACATCGCGTTGGGCGCGGCGCAATTCAGCGCGCTCTTTGGCCTCTTCGATTTGTCGGTTTTTGAATGCTTCACGGTTGTCGGAAGCAACCAGCTTATCTTGTTGGGATTGGGCTTTCGCCATGGCTTTGGCAATCAAATCCATGGGATTGAAGGCAGGTTTGGTGGCAGCTTGGGTTTCGGCTTGAGTTTGCGCCTGCTTGGCTTTAACGGCGGCTTCGCGCTCGGCAAGCATGGCTTTGCGTTCCGCTTCGTCACGCGCTTTGCGTTCGGTGTGCCAATCAAAGCGGCTTTGCGCATGTTCGGCAGCGGCGAAACGCGCTTCGGAAGAACGGCTCAGGCTGCGCGCGGCGGGGAGGTATTCCTGTTTGGAAGGTATCATGTCGATACAATCCACCGGACAAGGCGGGAGGCAGAGTCCGCAGCCTGTGCATTCGTCGCTGATGACAGTGTGCATGAACTTGCTTGCGCCCATAATCGCATCGACAGGGCAAGCGCGGATGCAGGCGGTACAGCCGATACAGGCGGCTTCGTCTATCAAGGCGACGGCTTTGGGCTGCGTTTTGACCGGCGCAACGCGCGGCTTGCCCAATAAGGCGGCAATATCGGCCATCACCACTTCTCCTCCGGGCGCGCACAAATTAACAGGCGCATCCTCGTGCAACAAAGCTTGTGCATAAGGCAGACAGCCTTGATAGCCGCATTCTCGGCACTGGGTTTGCGGCAGCAGGCGGTTGATGGCTTGAAGGTCGGTCGGCATGGCGGATAGAGTCAAAATCGAAAGCATGTATTTTATCGGGAAACGGAATGCAGGGAAACCAAGACCAAAATAAATAAGGTCGTCTGAAAACTTCAAAATAAAGGTTTTCAGACGACCTCTTCTATTTTCCGACTATCCGTACCGCTTTATTAGAACTTATGAACCATGCCCAAAGAAACGGCTTTTTGTTCAACAGAACCTGTTTGAGTCGGCGTCAGGCGGGTTTTGCTGCCCAGTTTCATATAGCCGGCATGAGCAAGCATCGAAGTACGTTTGCTGAATTTGTAGTTGGCACCGACTACTACTTGGTCGAATTTATCAACCAGTTTCTCACCGCTGTTCACGCCTTTTGCCGCCCAGCCGTGGGCGTAAGTGAGCGCGGGGTCAGGTTACCGAAGGTATAACCCACGGTAACGGCTGCATCGGTAACTTTGACGGCTTCATTTTTACCGGCATCGGCAGTAATGTCAGCGCCTTTGTACGTATTGAAATCATCGGTAAAGTAACCCAGATATTTATTTGCGCTTTCTGGCCTTTGGTATATTGCGCACCTACGCCGACAAACAGGTTGTTTTTGTCGTAGTAACTCTCGATTTTAGCGATTTGCGCGGCTTTGGTTTTACCGTTCTTGTCGGTGTATGCGCCTTTGTAATGGCCGTAGGCAAGGTTGGTGGTGAAACCACTGTTTTTCATAAGTCAAACCGGCGGTATATTGCTCCTTGCTGGGTTGTTCGTGCTTATATTTGTCATCCGGATTGCGGTTGTCGCGCGGCGCGTAGGACGCATTGAACTTGAACCCGCCGAACGAAGGGCTGTCGTAGCGCACGGATGTGGTGCGCACACCGGTGCGGGTGTTGATGCCCAAACCCATCGCGTTGGTTTTGTACAACCAAGGGTCGATGGTATCCATCTCGTTGAGCATATTGTTCATATTGCCGACGCGGACCTTACCGAACTTGCCTTCCAAGCCGATGAAGGAATCGCGGTTGCCAAAACGCTGGCTGTTGGATTCGCCTAAAATGGAAGTGCGCTGTTCAATTTGCCAGATGGCTTTGAGGGTCGTCTGAAAGTTTCTCATTGCCTTTGAAGCCGATGCGCGAGGTATTGTCATTGATACGGGTTGCGGTCGCGCTTTTTTCCGTACCTTCGCTACCTTTGATTTTTCACCTGTCCGGAGGTGATGGTGCTTTTGACTTGTCCGTACAGGACAACTTCGGCGGATGCTGCAAAAGGTAGGGCTGCTGCGGTTAAAGTAATCAATATTTTTCTTCATGAATCCTCCTCGAATTTTTAAAATTGAGTAAAAATACCAAACTCAATCATAATGATTTATGGATTATTAGACAACTCTTTTTATCTTGAGAAAAATTATTATTTATTTCCAATATAATTTGCATTTCAACAACACGATATCGTAGGAATCTTTAATATTCATCCTTTCTGCAATTTTGTTGGCACAATCCCTATTTTTCCCTTGCCTCAAGATTGAAAATAAGGCAAGTGCAACTTTTTTCAGACGACCTTTTCGGGTCGTCTGAATATTTTTTTGTTTATGAAGAAAACCATAGCGGAAAGCAATGAAAAAAACGAAGAAATTTTTCCCGTCTAACCTATTGCGCCGACAGGGATTTTGCCGTTTAATGCGAACCTGCTGAATCAAGGGCCCGAGGCATATGCCGGCCGCCCCCACAGTTAACCTTTTGTATGCGGACAGTTTGCGCTTGACTGACTGCCGCCGCTGCAACAATCCCCCCTTCCACAAAAGGACTGTACCCATGAAAAAAACTTCAATGGCGGCGGCACTCATCGGCCTCGTCTTGACTGCATGTAGCGGCGGCCAACAAACCGCCGCAGAATCTTCCGCACCCTCTTCCCATACCGCCTCCGACAAGCTCAATATCTACAACTGGTCGGACTACGTCGACCCCGCCACGCTTGAAGCGTTCGAAAAAAATACGCATATCAACGTCCGCTACGACTACTACGACAGCAACGAAGCCCTCGAAGCCAAGCTTTTTGACCGGCAAGTCCGGTTACGACCTCGTTGCACCGTCCATTGCCAACGTCGGACGCCAAATCAAAGCCGGCGCGTATCAAAAAATCGACAAAAGCCAAATCCCGAACTACGCCAATATCGATGCCGACCTGCTTGCCATGATGGCAAAAGTCGATCCGGGCAACCAATACGCAGTCCCTTATTTCTGGGGCATCAACACGCTCGCCATCAACAAAAAACTGGTTCAAAAAGCCTTAGGGACGGAGCAATTGCCCGAAAACGAATGGGATTTGGTGTTCAATCCCGAATACACCAAAAAGCTGAAATCCTGCGGTATCAGCTATTTTGACAGCGCCATCGAACAAATCCCGCTCGCGCTGCATTATTTGGGCAAAGACCCGAATACCGAAAACCCCGACGACATCAAAGCCGCCGTCAACATGATGAAAAAAAGTGCGTCCCGACATCAAACGCTTCACTTCGTCAGGCTACATTGACGATATGGCGGCGGGCAACCTTTGCGTTTCAGTCGGTTACGGCGGCGATTTGAACATCGCCAAAACACGCGCGCAAGAAGCGAAGAACGGCGTCGAAATCGAAGTGTTAGCACCCAAAAGCGGCGTCGGCATCTGGGTGGATTCCCTGATGATTCCGCGTGATGCCCAAAAACACCGCCAATGCGCATAAATACATCAACCACACGCTCGATCCCGAAGTCGCGGCACAAAACGGCAATTTCGTTACCTACGCCCCCGCCAGCCGCCCTGCCGCGCATTGATGGACGCAAAATATACCAGCGATGCGTCTATCTTCCCGACCAAAGGAATTGATGGATAAAAGTTTCATCGTATCGCCCAAATCAACAGATGCAAGCCGTCTGAGCGTCCGCCTGTGGCAATCGCTGAAAGCAGGCAAATAGCCGTTTAATGCGTTGGAAATATAAAAGTCGTCTGAAAATCAAATTTGGTTTTCAGACGACCTTTTTTACTGCTATAGAACAAATTTAAAGATTATAGTGGATTAACTTTAAACCAGTACGGCGTTGCCTCGCCTTAGCTCAAAGAGAACGATTCTCTAAGGTGCTGAAGCACCAAGTGAATCGGTTCCGTACTATCTGTACTGTCTGCGGCTTCGTCGCCTTGTCCTGATTTAAAGTTAATCCACTATATTCAATAAACCGCAACTTGAAAAAAACAAATCAGTGCCGCATTACCTGCGCCATGTACAGATTGCGATTGCCATCCTATATCGAAAACATATTAATACACCACGAAACCCAAAATTGTTTAATCACCCGGTTTTCTATTCCATTAGCAACAAAATTAGAGCCATCTCCACATAATCACAAAAGTATTACTTGCCATTAAAACCAGGTTTTAAGATTTGTAAATTTGACATAGGTCAA
>BNJV01000939.1_pt1 | contig 47409 bp, 75 predicted proteins | sample 8540591 | NCBI WGS metagenome assembly BNJV01 (sample SAMD00202457, study PRJDB9452) | human saliva metagenome | host: Homo sapiens
ATAACCTCACAACCTTTATCAAACTTCTTCAAATACTCTTCTGCCCAGTCGTGGGTAACTACGAGCCTTGTTTTTTATCTTTTAAGGCTAAAGATGATATCGTTTAACTATTCCCTTGTTTTTCCGGGATCCAGGTCAGATGTTGGTTCATCTAAAATGATGATTTCAGGGTTGTTAAACAATGCCCTTGCTATAGATACCCTCTTTTTCTCTCCTCCTGACATTTCGTCAGGATTTAGTTCATCATCCTTATGTAATTCCATAAATTTCTTTTAAATTTACCTTTTCAATTATATCCCTAAATCTCTCCTTATCGCCCTCTGAATTACCATTAAACATAGTAACATTATCATATAATGATGACTTAAATATAAAGCTATCCTGAGGGACTAAGTAGACCTTACTGTATAGCTCATCTTCTTTAATGTCCCTTAACTCCTCATTATCATACTTAATTTTACCACTGTATCCCTTAAAAGACTTAAGCAAGAGATTGATTAAAGTAGACTTTTCCGGAACCACTTTCACCTGTGATAGCAACTATTTCACCACTATCAATATTTAACGAAAATTCATCAAATATCCTTTTATCATCATAAGCAAAGCTAAGATTTTCTATATCTATCGAAGCCTTGTCTCGTTCACTTTTTTCTTATATCTAAAGCTCTCATTATCAGCAATTTCATTGTTCTTACCTAAATAAGGTCTGAATTTATCTAAAAATACCTTTGCTGATTTCATTTCAACACCATTTTCAATTGCATTTGAAAAGGCATCTGAAAAAATAGCAAAGCCTGATGTTGTTGCTACTATAAGTCCAGGTTCAATTATATTTTTTTGTTATTAGAAAAGCACATATTCCGATAAGCAATAACTGATTAATACTTCCTATGCTATACATCGTCATCCATATCATATTAGTAACTACACCATAATTCTTATATGAATTAGAACGTCTGCTATTGGCTTTCTCAAAAACACTGGCATAAGACTCAGAATTATTTGACCTTTTAATAACATCTAAGCCCTTTACCATTTCCTGTAACCTGCTTAAAGTATGCCTCATTTGCAGCAGTCTCTCTTTATTTATGCTGATTGTTTTACCTGTCATCATCTTACTTACCAATATAGGAATAATTGTCAGAATTACTGTAGCTATCAGCATAAAATAATGTACTCTTAATAGTGTAATAGCAGCGACTATCACAGAAGTAGAATATGATAATATTCCAAAAACTCCCCAAAGATATCCAGTCCTAAAATCCTCGATATCATTATTCAATAAAGCTCATATAATAGTCAGAATTTTTTTCTTTAACCTTTGAAAGAGTAATCTAAACAAGCTCTTAATTATACTAAGTAAAATACTATCTCTGGTATCATACATAAACTTCTGACAGAATTTCATTTCATATAGCTGCAGCCCCATTGACAGACAAGATAGAGTGTAGTAAGCAGTATCTCTTTAACTATGCCATCTGTTTTATAGTTTTACCGCCATATCCATAACATTACTCATGCCAAGAAGAGCCTGCATTATAAATACATCCCCTAATATAGAGAAAAACAAACATATAGCTAACTTAAATTTATTCTCTTTACTAATCAATTTCATTGAACTCCCCCTTTACCACAACAAAATACCTTTTTGTAAATTATTAAAATAATCTATATGGCAAACATATCTAATATTGTAACAAAATTAGATTAATTTGAAAAAGAGCATCTCATCAGACATTTGCGCACTGCTTTTGTCTGGTAAAATGCTCTTTTATCTAATTAACTTGTTATTTTGTGAGTTCTTCCATTTCTTCTATAACTCTCTCAAATACCTTAAGGGCTGAATTGATTGGCTCTTTGGTCGCCATATCAACTCCTGCAATCCTAAGGAGGCTTACAGGATCCTTGGTACAGCCGCTTTGTAAGAACTTCATATAGTCATTTACAGCAGTCTCACCCTCTTTTTAGTACGCGGTTAGCAATGGCAACTGCAGCTGAGAAGCCTGTTGCATACTGATATACATAGAAATTGTAGTAGAAATGAGGTATCCTCATCCACTCATATCCTATGAGGTCATCACTAATCATAGCCTCACCATAATACTTCTTATTCAAATTCAAGTAAAGCTCTGTAAGGTTCTCGTGTGTAAGAGGTTCACCAGCTTCAGCCATTTCATTGGAAGTCTTCTCAAACTCAGCAAACATGGTCTGTCTGAATACAGTTCCCTGAAGCTGTCCATATAATGGTTAAGAAGATATGCTCTTTCCTTGTTGTCCTTTGCATTCTTAAGCATGTACTCCATAAGAAGCACTTCATTAGTAGTAGATGCAACCTCAGCTACAAAAATCTTATACCTTGAATCAAGGTAATTCTGAGCCTCGTTTGAGAAATAGGAATGCATAGCGTGTCCCATCTCGTGAGCAAGGTGAATACATTGTCAAGGGTTCCGTTAAAGTTAAGAAGAACAAAAGGATGTACCCCGTAAACACCTGAAGAATAAGCTCCATTACGCTTTCCTTCATTCTCCACTACATCTATCCAGCGCTCTGCAAAGGCCTTCTTTATGAGGTTTACATAGTTGGTGCCAAGAGGCTCTACAGCCTTAAGGACTAACTCCTTAGCCTCTTCAATAGTGTACTTTGCATCATAATCCTTAACTATAGGCACATAGACATCGTACATATGAAGCTCATCAAGTTCTAAGAGCTTCTTTCTAAGACTTACATATCTATGCATCTTGTCAAGGTTGTCATTAACTGCCTCTACAAGGTTCTTGTACACTTCAGGAGAAACATTGTTGCCGTCAACAGCCGCTTCCAAGGTAGAAGAATATTTTCTTGCCCTTGCATAGAACATAAGCTGTTTGACCTGTCCTGCATATAAAGTTGCCCAGGTATTCTTAAAACTTCCAAAAGTCTCATAGTACTCCTCAAATACTTCTTTACGAACCCTTCTGTCTTTGCTTTCTTCAAGAGGAACAAATCTTCCGTTTGTAATCTGTATCTTCTCTCCCTTTTCATTAGTTATCTCAGGGAATTTGAGGTCTGCATTGCCAAGAGTTGCAAAGCCCTCATAAGGAAGATCCGCAAGTTCATTGGTTCCTGCAAGGAGTTTTTCAAGTTCAGGGCTTAGCGAATGCTCCCTACCTCTTCTAACCTCAGTTATGTATATCTTATATTTGTCAAGTTCAGGCTTCTCACCATAGAACTTCTCAATGTAGCATCATCCACTGCGATGATTTCAGGCTCTAAAAAGGCAAGCTTTTCAGATATTTCCACACCGGCTGACATAGACTTTGAATAAAGAGTCTGTGCAGAGGTAGAGGTTGAATCTACATCCCTCGACTTAAATGCATAGCCATAAACCTTATGCATAATCAAGCTGTCTTTTTCATATATTTCAAGAACCTTATATAAGGTCTCTGCAGATTCAGCTACCTTTCCTGCATAACCTGCTAATTCATCAGCTAAAAGACTTCGCCTCTGACAATGCTTTTTCCCATTCACTTTCAGAAGCAAAAGATATCTTCTAGCTTCCAAGTGAGTTCTACATCTACCTCACTTCTCTTTGGCAATTTATTTTCCATTGATAAACTCCTTGTAACAAATATTAGTCATTAATCCCCTAATTTTTTTAAGTTCTGTAAGTACCTTTTTAAGCTTCTCATCAGCATCCTCTAAGCTGTTTCCTTTGATACCTGCATAGAACTTAATCTTAGGCTCTGTACCTGATGGTCTTACGCAGAACCAGGCATCATCTGTCATATCAAAGTAGAGTACATTTGACTTAGGAAGTCCTGTAGTGGTGGTCTCACCTGTAGCCAAATCCTTTACTATATCATTTTCATAATCTCTTGTTTTAACTACCTTGTAGCCTGCAAGCTCAGTTGGAGGGTTCTTACGGAGATTGTCAAGGATTTCATTGATACGCTTTAGCTCGTCTTCTCCTGCAAGAGTCATGGTATAGATACCCTCTTTGAAATATCCATATTTCTCATACATATTTACCATCTGATCCCAAAGGGTAAGTCCCTTATCCATATAGTAGGCAGCAGCCTCACAAAGAGCTACAACTGCCATAATGCCATCTTTATCTCTTGCATGTGTTCCTATAAGACAGCCATAGCTTTCCTCGAAACCAAATTCATAGGTTCCCTTTCCCTTTTCTTCAAAGCCCTTAATCTGCTGGCCTATGAACTTAAATCCGGTTAATACCTCAATCAGATGAATCTTGTAGTACTCAGCTATCTTAAATGCAAGATTAGTAGACACTATTGTTGTAATAAGAGTACTGTCATCTTTAAGCAGTCCTCTTTCCTTCTTTATTGAAAGCTCATACTCTGCAAGAAGCATACCTGACATATTACCTGTAAACTGTATATAATTTCCTGTCTTTTTATCCTTTGCATACACGCCAAGACGGTCTGCATCAGGGTCATTTGCAAGCACAATATCCGCATCCTTCTCCTTTGCAAGCTTCAGTGCAAGAGTGAAAAGCCTTTCTCATCCTCCGGATTTGGATAGTCAAGTGTGGTGAAGTCTCCATCAGGCTCTTCCTGCTCCTTAACTATGTAAACCTGCTTAAAGCCAAGCTCCTTAAGCATCCTCTGTACAGGCACATTTCCTGTTCCATGGAAAGGAGTGTATACAATCTTAAGATTCTCTGCCTGTTTTTAATCACTTCAGGGCTGAGAATGAGCTTCTAAGTTCAGCCACATACTTGTCATCTATATCGGCACCAATCATATGGAAAAAGTCCTGCTTTTACAGCCTCTTCTTTGTCCATAGTCTTTATATCTGAAAAAGCTGTTGACTTAACAAGGTCAATTATATCCTTATCTACAGGAGGTGTTATCTGGCAGCCATCATCCCAATATACCTTATAGCCATTATATTCCGGTGGGTTATGACTGGCTGTTACCATTATTCCTGCGGTACATAAGCTCTCTAACTGCGTAAGAAAGCTCCAGGTGTTGGACGGAGCGCATCAAAGAGATATGACTTAATGCCATTTGCATTAGGTAAGTGCTACTGCTTCTGCAAATTCAGGCGAAAAAAATGTCTGGAATCATAAAAATAGCTACTCCCTTACTTTGAACACCCTTGCTTATGATGTACTTTTGCAAGTCCCTGTGTTGCTCTTCTTACAGTATAAAGATTCATGCGGTTGCTGCACCTACTATACCTCTGAGTCCGCCTGTACCAAATTCGAGATCCTTATAGAATCTGTCCCTGATTTCTGCATCATTGCCGGCTATAGCTTTTAAGTTCAGCCTTTGTGGCCTCATCAAATACCAGGGCTTGTCAACCACTCTTCATAAAGTTTCTTGTCGTCCATACCTTCCTCCTATTCTGCATCTACACTGCGCATTATATCCATAACCTCAACCTCTGTGTCAAACTTGAGTTTTTGACAATAGCCTGAGGTGTGGGACAGGACTCAATTTCTACTCCATTTTCATCCCACATATGAAGCACTGTGGCATTAATATCCCTGCCATCAACCTTCATAATCTGTATCTTGTCCCCAACGCTGAATTTGTTCTTCTGTTCAAATACAGCACTTCCATCCTCATTTACCTTGTCAATGTACCCATAATACTTACATCCTGTCACATAGGTGTTGTTATCATATATCTGTGAATCACTGTCAGGCTTATCAAAGAAAAAGCCTGTAGTAAAAATTACGATAGGTGCATTTTTTAATCTCTTGTGCATACCAGCCTTTGTTTGCCTCATATAATGCTGCTGACTCAAACCAGTCATCAATAGCCTTTCTATAAGTTCTGGCTACTGTAGCCACATAAAGAGCCGTCTTCATACGGCCTTCTATCTTAAAGCTGTCTATGCCTGCCTTAACAAGCTCAGGCACATAGTCTATCATACAGAGGTCTTTAGAGTTAAATATATAGGTTCCTCTTTCGTTTTCCTCTATAGGCATATATTCGCCCGGTCTGTTCTCCTCCACAACATGGTATTTCCACCTGCAAGGGTGGGTACAGGCTCCCTGATTGGCATCTCTTCCCGTCATATAATTAGAAAGGAGGCACCTTCCGGAGTATGCCATACACATAGCTCCGTGTACAAAAGTCTCTATTTCCTTGTCCTCCGGTATGTGTTCTCTTATTTCTGCAATCTCAGCAAGCGAAAGCTCTCTTGCAGACACTACTCTGGTGGCTCCAAGTCCGTACCAGAAATTAAAATCCGCATAGTTTACATTATTTGCCTGTGTACTTATGTGAATATCTATCTCAGGGCGTTATCTCTTTAGCAAGCATAAATACACCAGGATCTGAGATTATGATTGCGTCAGGCTAATCTCCTTTAAGCTCTTTTCAAATATTCTCTGACACCTTCCAAATCTTTATCATGGGCTGTGATATTGGCTGTAACAAAAGACCTTCTTTCCTCTTTCGTGAGCATATCTAATACCTTCTGTCATATCCTCCTTAGAGAAATTCTTGCCTTAGCCCTTAGCCCATACATCTCACCGCCTATGATACAGCATCAGCTACCATATTTTAATTGCAAGCTAAGCACCTCAAGACAGCTTGCAGGGATTAACAGTTCCGGTTTTTCTTATAACTAAATTTCCTTCCATCTAATCTTCCATTCTAATTTACTTTTTAACAGATACTGCATCTGCATCTCCCGTTTCAAGAAAGCATGGTCTCAAGATCTTTATCTGTGGTGAGAACATTTACATACTCTCTCATTCTTTGATGAATCGTTCTCTCTCTCCTAACTACAGTGTATCTTGAATCAAAAGTCTTCCTCCTGAAACATGTTGTCCGTGATGAGCATTCCTTTTTGGAGATAGGAGCTTTTTAATATTATCAAAAATTGATATACTGTCCTTTTGCAGCATCCATAAATATGAAGTCGTACTCATTGCCATTTGCAGTAAGTTCAGACAAGACATCAAGAGCATCCCCTTTTATAAGGTTATCTGACCCCTCTTGTCATATTTCTTAAAGTTTTCCTCTGCCTTTGCTGCCCTTTCTTCCATTCTCTCAATGGTAGTTATTTTAGCTTCTTTACCAATATACTCAAGCATAAGCAATGCTGAAAAACCTGTAGCAGTACCTACTCAGAGTATATTTACAGGCTTTTTAGCTCCAGCATAAATCTAATGAGGCGTTCTCCTCCCTTTCTTATAATGGGAATGCTTCTTTAATATTCTCTATCTCTAAGTCTACAAGATGTTTGGGCAGGGATTCAGGCAGACTTTCTAAAAAGCTCTCAAATCTCTCGTGCTCCACCATTATTTATTTTTCTCCGTAGTCTTATCTTTGGTTTTTTCTGTACTCTTTTTTACATCCTTGTCTGTGGACTTTTCCGTAGCCTTGTTTGGAGTAGTTATGACCTTAAAAATAGCATCATAATCCATATCACTGCTAACAGTATAGGTTCCCGGCAAAATATTCTGCTTGGTTAGCTTTGCCCTCAAATAAAATGAATACTTGTTAGCAATAATCTTCTTTGCATCTAGAGACTTTGCTATATCCATGGTTGATTCACCCTTGTTTTATAACAAGCTCGGTAGTATATCCCTGAATCCTTAGTAACAGATACAGAGCCAAACACCTGATAAGCAAAATTATAGGCGTAATGACTTGCTTTAACTACCAGATAGATTATTACCAGGTAAAATATAATATTCAGAAAGATATGTATAACTGCCCCAAATATATTTAGCACAATTCTTTCTGTTCTTCTACTCGCGGCCAACAGGTCACCTCCATACATTAATACTCTATATCAGCAATGATAGTAATAATCATAGGTGAACGCTTAGTCTGTTTCCATATAAAGTCACTTAAAGAGCATCCCTGATTTCATTTCTGATTTTATTTCTTTCAGTTATCCCCTTATCCTGACACTTAATCAAGGCATCATTTACAGTATGCAGGGCTTCTTTAAGAATTGTATCTGATTCTTTTACATAGATAAAGCCCTTGGTCACGATTTCTGCGTCAGACATCAAAAGGTTGCTGCCCTTCTCCATTGCAAATGTAACTATTACAAGTCCATCCTCGGAAAGCTTCTGTCTGTCCCTCATTACTGAGTTACCTACATCACCTATGCCAAGTCCGTCAACCATTATACCCTTACATTCTACCTGGTCTATAACCTTCCCGCTATCTTCCTTAAGCTCAAGAACATTACCATTCTTTAAGATGAAGATGTTCTCCTTTGGTATGCCCATCTCTTCAGCAAGCTCAGCATGGCGTACCAGATGTCTGTACTCTCCATGGATAGGAATAGCAAACTTAGGCTTAACAAGCGAATACATAAGCTTGATTTCTTCCTGACAGGCGTGTCCTGATACGTGGGCATCCTGGAAAATGACCTTGGCTCCTTTTAAATAAAGCTCATTTATAACCCTTGATACAGACTTTTCATTACCTGGGATAGGAGTTGAGCTAAACACTATGGTATCCCCTGGTTTTATGCTTACTTTCTTGTGTATAGAAGCTGCCATCCTGGAAAGTGCAGCCATGGCCTCTCCCTGACTGCCTGTAGTAATAAGCACAATCTGTTCATCCGGATAGTCCTTCATCTGGTCAATATTTATAAGTGTATTTTCCTTGAGATTGATGTAGCCTAGCTCTCTCGCAATGGAAATAATATTGACCATGCTTCTTCCGTCTACAACTACTTTTCTGTTAAAATTCTCTGCTGAATTGATTATCTGCTGAACCCTGTCCCACATTGGAAGCCAAAGGTTGCAACTATAATCCTGTTATTCTTATTTTCCGAAAAAATACTGTCAAAGGTTCTTCCTACAGACCTCTCGGACATAGTAAATCCAGGCTTAAGAACATTGGTAGACTCACACATAAGTGCAAGAACTCCCTTACGGCCTATTTCTCCAAATCTCTGCAAATCAATAGGATCACCAAACACAGGAGTATAGTCTACCTTGAAGTCTCCGGTATGTACAATAATCCCTACAGGAGAATATATTGCAAGCAGAAGCCGCATCACTGATGCTATGGTTAGTCCTATAAATTCAATCCTAAAAGCAGCCCAGATTGATGGACTGGCCGTATTTTACTATCTTACGCTTGGTAGTCTTAAGCATATCAGCAACTTACTCTCAAGTATAGCAACTGTAAGCCTTGTTGCATACACAGGTACATTGATATCCTTTAAGATATAAGGAAGAGCACCTATATGGTCTTCGTGACCATCGTAATAACAAAGCCTTTTTACTTTATCAATATTCTTTTTAAATAAAGCACATTTTGGAATGACACAGTCAATTCCAAGCATATCGTCCTCAGAAATGACATACCACAATCAACAACAATAATGCTGTCTTCGTATTCAAAGGCGGTTATATTCATTCCTATATGCTCAAGGCCTCCCAGAGGTATAATCTTAAGACCATTCATAGACTTCTTTACTTCTTTATTAGTCTTTCTTGGCTTAATCTCTCTTGAGTTTTCCTTTTGGCCTCTTGGATACAGCAGGAGTTTTTCAATACTAATTTCCTCTTCAGTAAGCTTAGCCTTCTTTCTGCTGTTTGTCACAGACTTAACTGTTTTTCTTTGCTGCACTCACATTGCCATCAGCCTCTTTTTAGTTTTTTCTGTATCTGCTTGTAGCTTTTCCTATGCTTTCAACAAGCTTTCCAAATTTTTGTCATTATTTATATCCGACATTTGTCCTCCTTAATTTAGGAGTAAATCAGTCCTGTATACCCGCTTCCTGACAATCCTTGCAATAGCCGTACAGTTTAACCTCGTGGTTAACAACCTTAAATCCCGTCAGCTTATTAATCTCATTTTCAAGAGGCTCCATAAAGTCCTTTTCAAATGAAAATACACGATTGCAGTTCAGGCAAATCAAGTGGTGATGCCTATGTCCGCTTGGAGACGACTTTCCTATCTCATATCTGGTAAATCCGTCATCAGGGACTGAGTTTGTCATAAGTCCCATATCTGATAACAGCTGTATGGTACGATAAACTGTTGCTAAGCCAATATCAGGATGGTCGTTCCTTACCAAATCAAAAATCTCTTCTGCAGTAAGGTGTTCATCCACTCTTTGCTGCAACACTTCAAGGACAGCCAATCGCTGCCCTGTAACTTTCAATCCGTTTGACTTAAGTAATGCCTTAAATTTCTCATTCCCTTTTTCGTTTTGCATAGGCTCACCTATCCTCAGGTTCTGATATACTTCGTTTACAATTATTCTTCGTCTATTTCAAAATCCACATCATCCATCATTTCTTCAAATACTTTAGATACTGTAGAGTTTCTTTTTCATCCTCAACAATCTTGTACAAAAACGTCTTCTCCAGTCCTCAGATACCTCTTCTTCCTTGATGATAAATACATCAACTGTGGCATCATCATCTTCCAAATCTTCAATCTCAGCATCTGATACAAGAAGATAGTTCACCCTGCAAGTCTAGTCTGGCAGAGTACGGTCAACTCCTCGTTGTCACCATCTTCATCAACAAAATCAATAGTTCTTAATTCTTCATTCTCTAACATAGTTTCTCCATTTCTTAGTTTAATTTTTATTTGAATTCATATAATCTTCCAATATAAAAGTTGCAGCGACCTTTAGTCAACTATTTTCACGTTCTTCGCTTAAGCCCTGCTTCTATCATCACTTCATCAGGCACTTACCGTCGTAAAAGCCTCTCATCCCACAGTATAACTTCTATTCCGGTTCTTTTAGCAAGTTTTTCGGCAAATTCTTCAGAAAGCTCCATCTTTTTGCTAACTGAGCCATCCATATTTTTCGGATAACCTAGGACTATCTTGCCTACCTCATACTCATCTTGCAAGTTCTGTAATCCTGGCAGAGTCTGTCTTAGCTTATTTTTCTTCTTTTTCTTCTAATGACTTCAAGTCCCTGTGCGGTAAGTCCAAGTCCATCGCTAACAGCCACACCACAGGTCTTTGAACCCAAATCAAGACCCATTATTCTCATTATCTCTTGCCCATAAACATAGACTCTTACCTGTTTGGGTAAAAAGAATCTATATAACTCTCCATAAGCTCTTCTACAAGTTCATCTCTTTCAACCTTCATTATCATACTTCTTGCGTTGTTATGATTGGTAATGTAGGTAGGGTCTCGAGACATAATATACCCAACGAGCTGATTGACAGGATTATATCCCTTCATTGAGAGCTTCATAAACTTTCCTTAGCACATCCTCACTTCTATCTCAGGAGCTAATGTCACTTCTTTAAAATATTGTGTATTATTTAAACTCCGGCACTGGTTTCTCTTCCTTCCAAATATATTATATTGTGGGTGTCAAAAGATAATAAATTCTCTTGCAAAGCAAGCCCTCGAATTTTTTATACTTTTTGACGCTTGTATCATAAATTCAAATTAGACTTCATTTAATTTTAATATAAAAAGATATATTTCAAGTGTCGTTTTTATCAACAATATCAAAGCTTACAACATTAAAGAATATATGTGAACTTGAGATTGCTATACTTGACACTTTACTATTCATTCTAGCACCTAGGCTTATACATAACCTCATTGATTGTAGATACTGTTACAAAGGCATCAGGATCTGTTCTTCTTATAAACTGCATGCACACCATATTCTCTCTTGTTTACAATAGCGACAACTTCTTCGTGTTCTTCGTTGTTATAGGCTCCGATTACCTTGTAAAGGGTGGCTCCACTATGCATATTTTTGAGGATGTATTTTTAATCTCCCTCATTCTTGCGTGAAAGAATACAGACCTTCTTCTTGATATTGGTACCAAAAAGGAAGTAATCAAAGTATGATCCCTATTTAAATAGGTTCCAAGCACACTAAGCACAACTGTTTTTCGTATCATAAGCAAAAATAGCGGAGAGCGAAACTAACATCCCTGCTATAGATGCCTTGCCCTTGTCTATATGAAGATATTTATTCAGTATTTTTGACAATGATGTCAAGTCCACCGGATGTAAGCATTATGGTTAAATAACAGACTTAACCCCTATACTAACGATAAAGATATAGCAAATCATATCCAAGAACGGATCACCTGTGAGACCGTTGTACTTCGGGAAGAGTTTTTCAAAAATACCTACAAACATAGGCAGTATGACCGAGTATATACAGTTTTTCCACCAAACTCTCTGCCTACAAATATAAAGCCTATAATAAGCAATCCCACATTAAATATCAAACTTATAGTTGCCACACTTAAAGGAATAAACTTTGCAACACTACAGCAAGACCTGCTATACTTGCTATAGCAAGATTGTTAGCATCATAAAGAAGAATACAGCTACAGCCACTATAAAAGTAGCAAAAGGTGATAACCGCCATATCCTGAATATAACAGCAGAGTTTACTTTTCATATTCATCCCCCAAAACTTACAAAATTCTAAGATATTATATCATATTTTTGTTGATTTTTGCCAGTAGGCATCGTATAAATATTACTTTTTAAAATACCTGATTCAAGCAGCCCTTTTTCAAATATTTTCTGTAAACTCATCATTATTCCAAACTTAGATGGTTAAAGTGTAAGTCCTCCCTGAAAAATACGCTGCATAAGGCTCTCTCATAGGGTCCGTCAGCAGAGAGTTCTATAGATGAGCCCTGTACAAAAGGCACCGGCAGCCATTATAACCTGATCATTATATCCCGGCATATCCCAAGGCTCAGGAGTTACGAAGCTGTCTACAGGAGCAGCCGCCTGAATTCCCTCACAAAAGGCTTTAAGTCGTTCTCCTGACTTAAGGGAAACTGCCTGAATTATATCATATCTGTCTTCTTTGCTATCCGGAAGCACATCAAATCCCTAAGCTTTCATATACATTTGCAGCAAATATCGCTCCCTTTACAGCTCCTGCCGTAACTGTGAGCGCCATAAAAAGCCCTTGGAAAAAGCGCCTGATTAAGACCTAGCGAAGCCCCTATCTCCTTCCCAAGCCCCGGGCAGGACATACGGTAGGACGCCATATCCACATACTTTTCTTTGCCTGCTATATAGCCTCCAATCGGTGCAAGACCTCCCCCGGGATTCTTGATAAGAGAGCCTACAACCATATCAGCACCTACATCAGATGGCTCAAACTCTTCAACAAACTCTCCGTAGCAGTTGTCAACCATACAGATAATCTCAGGCTTAATCTTCTTTATAAAGCTGATGAGCTCCCCTATTTTTCAACTGAAAATGTAGGTCGAACTGCATAGCCTTTGAACGTTGAATAGTGACAAGCTTTTGTCTTATCACTTATTGCAGCCTTTATTCCCTCGTAGTCAAAAAGAAAAATCGGGTAACAAATCAACCTGTGCATAGGTTACTCCATATTCAGCCAAAGAACCGGCTGTAGGTGTTATTCCTATTACTCCGTCAAGTGTATCATAGGGTTTTCCTACAGGAGAAAGCACCTCATCTCCGGGCCTTAAATTGCCAAAGAGGGCAACTGTAAGCGTATGTGTGCCACATAGTATAGCCGGTCTTACAAGGGCAGCCTCTGTGTGAAATACATCAGCATACACTCCCTCCAAAGTATCTCTTCCAAGGTCATTGTAGCCGTAGCCGCTGCTTGCTGCAAAATGAATGTCAGAAACCTTATTCTTCTGCATGGCTTTAAGCACCTTAAGCTGGTTTATTTCCGCAATTTCATCAATCTTTTTAAATCTATCTTCAGGCTTTTGATATTTTTCGCAGTAGTCAAATACTTGGTGCTTATGCCCATTTCTGATATTGTTCTTTTAACATCTACTTCCTCTTTCTATGTTACATTGTTTAGAAAATATAAGACATCTGACTTTGGCATTAGTTTTGAAATACTAATGCCAAGAGCCAGAGCCATTTTTAATGCTCTTACAATGTCTTTGCAATCATCATATTGCTAAGAGCATTGTCAGAAGCATCAGACACCATCAGTTCCTTAACCTCGATGAATTCCTGTATCAGCATCTTCCCTGCCCTTTAACAGGAACTTTGGAACAGCAACCTCTATATCTGTCAGTATGCCCTAAGATATAATCTTCCCTGCCTTTAATCTCTTCTTCAAGCAAAACCCTTTCAGAATCGCCATTAAAGCTATTCAGATACTCCTTAGCCACTTCTTCACAGATGGCTATAAGCCTGTCTTCTCTTTTCTTCTTAATCTCAGGCGCAACCTGTTCACTCATTTTAGCAGCATAGGTGCCATCTCTCTTGAATAAGGGAAGACATGTACCTTTAGAAAACCTACCTTCTTCACAAGGCAGCAGTCTCCTCAAACTCCTCATCACTTTCTCCCGGAAAACCAACGATTATATCTGTGGTAATCCCCGGTCTGTCATAGTATTTTTTAAGAAGATTAACCGAAGTCAGATATTCATCAGCTGAGTAAGCCTGTTCATCCGCTTTAATACAGTTGTTAGAGCCACCTGAAGGAGAGGTGAAAAATGTGGACAGACTTTTTAAGTTTCTAAGTCCCTGTAAAGAATTCCTCTGTGATAAGCCTAGGCTCCCGGAGAACCCAAACGTATTCTAAAATCACCCTCTACCTCATTTAGCTTAGTAAGAAGCGCAAGCATCCTGCTCTCTCCGTCTATATCCTTCCATAAGAGCCTATATGTATACCTGCAAGCTACCATTTCTTTATAGCCTCGCTCTTGCCAGTCTTTCAGTCTCTTCAGATGATACTTTCCATATCCCTGCTTCTAATACGGCCTCTCACAAAAGGAATGATGCAATAAGTACAGAACTGATCGCAGCCATCACCTGTATTTTGATATTTGCCCTGGTTTTACCACCTGCGGCATTTACTTCACCGCTGTCATAAGACCAGTCCTTGCTTTTCTTCTCCTTCCTTAACTACACTATGCTTAAAATCACGTTCTTTATTGCTTCTATATACTCCTCAACAAGGTCAAGCACCGAGGACTTCCCCTTGTTCCCACAAGTATATCCACTAAATCATCATCCTCAAGCTTAGACTGAGGTGCCTGTGCATAACAGCCTACAGCAACGACCACCGCTTCAGGATTAAGCTTTTTAGCCCTGTGTAACATCTGTCTGGATTTTTCTATCTGCAATATGTGGTAACTGTACAGAGTATTTACAATATATATCAAGCGGCTTCATTGAATTGTCTAATTTCATAACCCGCATTCTTGAACATTTCCTTAATTGACTCGGTTTCATAGGCATTTACCTTGCAGCCAAGGGCTCAAAAATGCTACATTGATTTTTAAAATATCGTTGTTTTTCACAGTTTTTAAATTTCCTTTTTATTTAATATGTATATTGACTTTTTGCTCTCTAAACCTTATCATTTAGTTGTATGTAGCAATTAATTTCAACAGGAGGAGGATTAAAATGAAAGTCAGTTAAGATTTCTTTAAATTCCATCGATAAGGTAAAGGCATTTGTTAATGAGGTAACAAAGTTTGATTCAGATTTTTGACCTTGTTTCAGGGAAGATATGTAATTGATGCTAAGTCAATTATGGGTATTTTCAGTCTTGATCTATCAAAAGCCTATTGACTGCATCCACAATGATGCTCAGGCAGACACCATAGTAGATGCCTTAAGCCTTTTCATCGTTGAATAATCTGCTAAATCTTTCGCCGGCTCTCTTTATGAAAACCGGCATAGTATAACTACTCAACTCCATTGGTTCCATTTAATTATCTCTGCATGGTATCTACCGCCTTTTTATATAGTTCATCTATAACATCATCCAGTCTCATCTTTTTCAATCTTAGAAAGGCTAAAGGTTGGTTACAGGATGTTCCGCACGAAGATAGTACAACAGTCTTCAAATGGAAGAATCGAGGTCTCAAAAGTACCTATTCTCTGAGAAATATTGATAATGTCCTGTTTATCAAAGCAGATTATAGGGCGGTAAACAGGTAGGCTGCATACTGCATTGGTAGATAAAAGACTCTTGCATAGTCTGACTTGCCACCTGATCCCTATGCTCGCCTGTTACCAGTCCTACGCACTCATCTTTTAAGGCTAAATCTTCTGCAATCTTCATCATATATCTCTCATTATGATAGTTAACTCATCAGTGAGGGCATTTCTCATAAATGGCAAGCTGAATATCGGTAAAATTAACCACATAGAGCTTGATATTTCCAGCATATCTTGCTAGTAAGCGTTTCGCAAGATCAACTACCTTTGCTTGGCCCTCTCGCTTGTATAAGGTGGTGCATGAACACACAGCTCTACTGTAACTCCTCTCCAGCCATCATATGATAAGCGGCAACAGGGACTGTCATCACTCCTGAAAGCAGGCATAGCCTTAGCCTGCGGTACCGATAGGGCAGGCCTCCCTCACCCTTTATCGTCTCAGAGTAAATATATAGACTTATCTCTAAGCTCTATCGTAATGAACTTATCTAGGATTCTTAACATCAACACTAAGTCTGTCTCCGTATTTTTCCAGTATTGCTGCCAATATCGGCTGATATTTCCGGGGAAGTCTTAGGCATTTTCTTATTGCTTCTTTGCCATTACCTTAAAGGTAAAGCTCTCCGTAGGGATAACATTCTCCAATATAATTAACCACCTCTTCATAAGCCTTATCAAGGTCTGTCGAATCCACTCATGTATATAGGGCAGATGTGAAGTACTCCCATTACCCCTCTTTTAAGGCATCAAGAGCACCCTCATAGTCAATGCTTCCCTTTCCGGCCTCTACAAAGACTCTGCCCAGCTGCTTATATACCTTGTAGTCACCCTCTATTTTCTTAAGGGCATTCGCAATCTGTCCTACAAGGGCATCCTCAAATAAATAACGGTTCTTACCCTTTACTCCGATTTCTGCATACTTTATCAAAAAAGCTCTATATTCAAACATTATCTTCTCCTGTATTTTGAAAGTGTTGGCACAAGCTCCTTAAGTGCCTCTATGGCATAATCAGTCATTTCCTGCTCAGTAAATAATCCAAAGCTGAAATCTAAGTGTAGAATCAAGCAAATCATCATCAAGGCCAATTCCTTTAGTGTTCCGCTAAAATCAGGATGGTGAGAGGAGCAGGCAGAGCCTGAGGACACATAGATTCCCTTTTCTTCAAGTGCATGTAAGAGAACTTCCGCCTTTACACCTCTAAAACTTGCACTTACTATCTGCGGAGCTGTCTTTCTTATATTCTCAGCCAGATCACCCTGTAGTCATCCACACCATTTATAGTACAATCGTGAAAAGCCTCAATCAAATCTCTTATAAACTTCTCTTTGATGGCATAAAGCTTGTCCATCTTTTTCCTTATGTCCCTCATATAACAGCCTTAGCTGCAGCTCCTATAGCTGCAATTCCCGGTACATTCAAGGTACCTGAGCGGAGATTCTTTCTGCTGGCCGCCTCCGTGTATATACGGGGTATTACGTACTCCATCTCTCATATAAAAACCTATCCCCTTTGGGGCGTGAACTTAGTGTCCACTTACTGAAATAAAGTCTGCACCCAGCTTTTTAGTATTTATTTCAAATTTTCCATAACCCTGAATAGCATCTATATGGGTTAGGATATCATGATTTTTCTCTCTGGCAAGCTTTATGATGTGTTCAGCATCTGCAAGAGCACCGATTTCATTGTTTACAAGCATAAAGGAGAGCATTATTGTATCAGAGTCTATGGACTTAAGGAGGTCTTCATCCTTATGTGACCAAGTTTGTCTACAGGAAGGTAGGTTATATCATAGCCCCTTTTGCAAGCACCTCACCGACTGAAATACAGAGGCATGCTCAAAGCAGGTGGTAACTATCTTATTGCGCTATAGTGTTTTTCTGGTCGCAGCACCCATAATTATAGCCTGATTATTGGACTCTGGTCTCCACAGGAGGTGAAGATGATTTCACTTCTTTGCCTTCAAGGTCTGCTATCCTCTCTAGCTTCTTCCACATATCTTTCTGCTTCAAAGCCTTTTATATGCTTAGATGATGATTTAGCATAGCCGTCCTGTAGTTTTCATTCATTATATCAATTACACTGTCACACTCTTGTAGTTGCGGTATTATCAAATAATATTCCATTTATTTCTTTACTCCTATATATCTATCTCAAATGCAAGAACTGAAATAAGGGCCAGTCCCAGTTTCGGTTCTAAGTATCCTGTTGAGACTGATAGGCTTAGCTCCATTTTACGGCAAGTTCAAGCTCTTCCTCAGAGATTCCCCTTCAGGACCTATGAAGATTCCTATACTATTTTTGCCTTTTGCCTCTTTTTACAAGTTCGCTAGGCCCTATCCATTCCTTTTTCATTTTCATAGGAATGAGGTTATATTCAAGATTCTCTGCCCTTTAACTGCCTCGTTAAATGTAATAAATTCTGAGACTCAGGACTATTATCCTACTGGACTGCGTTTGCAGCGGTAAGTGAAATAGTTCTCCATCTTTCAAGCTTTTTAAGTTCCTTTTATCGATCTTCCAGCTTTACTATGGTTCTCTCTATCATAACCGAACTATCTCACTAACTTTCAAGCTCTACTGCCTTCTGAATGATAAAGCTCCATCTTGTCTTTCTTAGGCAGTCCCTGAAAAGGATGATTTTGCAGGAAGTTCAGACTTTGCTCCCTCACAGTCAACTATCTTTGCATACTCATCCTATCAGGCAGAAACTCGCTGATTTTTGCAGTATATAGAAGACCGTTACCCGCAGAAAGCCTTATTTCATCATCTTCCTTCATCCTCAGTACATTTTTAATGTGATTAACGTCACCTGGTAATATAAGCAGCCTCACCGTCTATATTACCGCTATCTATAAAAGTTGATTCTACTTCCTCGCTACTAAGCATACCCAGTCATTATCAGGTATTGAAACCAGTCTGAGTCCCGCATCCTGTATCTGTCTGTCACATCATCTGCAAGCTCTTTTACTATACCTGAACAGACATAATAACCACCTTCTTTAAGTGCAGGGTGATTATAGAGTGTTAGCGCACAAGCATAGGGGCAAGAATATTGACACAACTATGTCATACTGCGTTTTGTAAAGCTCTTTACAAAGCTCTTCATCTTCAGCAGGTTTCTGTTTCAAGCCTTGCCATATCCTCTGTAATATCGTTTATCTCAAGATTTTCCTTTGCAGACTTAACTGCCACAGGATCTATATCCACAGCATAAAGCTCATTTCGCTCCCAGCTTTAAGCGTCTATGGTAAGAATAGCACTGCCACAGCCTACGTCAAGAATCTTGAATCCTCTTTACATATTTTTGCAGTGCTTCTACATGCCTAGGTGGTTTCGTGAGTTCTCGTACCAAAGGCAACTCCGGGATCCCAGCTTTATGACAACATCCTCATCCCTCACATCTGATGGTTCTTCCCAAGTAGGAGTAACCCACTATGTTGTCTCCTATTCTAAAATGTATGAGAAGTAGTCTTTCCACTTATTTGCCCAGTCTCGCTCGTCCGTTTCTGAAATGTAGATTGCACCGCTCCCACATCCACAAAGTTGGCAACCTCTTCCAAGCCCTTCTCTAATCTTTTCTACTAAGCTCATCCGAATAAAAGGCTGCTATATCTTCAATGCCTGTTCCACTGTTGTAGAATGCGGATGAAGACTCATCAGGAGCACCGTCGCTTAGATAAAACACAAGCTCCACCTCCGTCATTAGGCTCGCTTTCAGGAAGACATCCACACATCTGCTTCTTTTCAGTCTTGTAAGCGGTACCTTGTCAATGACTTACCCCTGTATATGCCAAGTTCCGCAAGCATATCTATAATCAAATCAGTTGCCTCTGTTGTTGTTTCTGAGTCTGTACTTTAGCCATTTCCATAGTCATCCCTCCCATTGTTATGCTGTTATCTTTTAGTAAAACCTACTAATTTTATCACATAAGTCTCATTTTTGCAAAAAGGCTGTCTTGGACTCGCAAGATACTTGAATATTTGCAGAAAATTTATGCTAAACTACTTCTGCTTTGCAGGAGTGGCGGAATGGTAGACGCATCAGACTCAAAAATCTGACGATAGCAATACATGGGTTCAAGTCCCATCTCAGTATCACAGGATGTCAAATGAATTTGACATCCTTTTTATCTTCAGGAAATTTCTTAGAAATTACCTGTCAAAATAAAACTCTCTATGCCCATTTGCAAACATACCCTACCAGCCACATCTACTCCTGTATAATTTCCCTGCCTTCACCTTCTAAAGCAACCTACACTGATAGCAATCTGCTTTCCGTTTCCTTTCACCAAAGCCCATAAACCAAGAATGGTCTCCTAGTGCTGTCTTCCTTTTGTACTCTGCAGTTCCTGTTTTTCCCGTAAATATGTCAAACTCAGCCAGGACAGCTTCTAGCTGTCCCTCAGTAACTGCTGCCTCATATAAGACTTGATGGTTTCTGCCTTTTTCTTTGAGCAAAGCCTTCCTGCTTTTGATGCCTCAGCCTCTACAACCCTTTTTCCATCTTCGGTTGTTATTTCTTCAACAGTATAAGGCTTCATCAGCACTCCGCCATTGGCTATAAACAGCCGCTATAAGAGCATTGTGAAAGAGGAGCACCTGGGTCTTTCCCCTGTCCTATGGCTGTCTGCATCACCTCACCAAGGCTGGATGAAGAATCCAGCACAAAGCTGCTCTTTTGAGGTGGTAAGGGCAAATGGAAGCCCTTATTGAAGAGAATTTCTAAGCAAGCTTCTATATTTACCCTTGTTAAGTCCTATGCCAATACTTGCAAAGGCACCGTTACAGGAGTTAGCAAAGGCTCTTCAGGTCTTCTTTCCATGTTTAATCTTGTCATAGCAGGCAATGCTCTCTCCACTAACAGTGTATACTCCCTTGCAGTCAAAGTTAAATTTGTCATAGTTTTTATTCTCACTTATATACTCCAGAGCAGTAATTACCTTAAAATGTAGAGCCTCGTGGATATAGCCCGTTTGTTGCCCTATTTAAAGCTTCGCATCCTTTTGGGCAGCTTTGATAGGCTGTCCCAGTCAGCAAGTACAGTGTTTGGATTATAATCAGGCTTTGATACCATAGCAAGCACCTTACCAGTCTCCGGCTCAATGATTACACCTGCTCCGTGGAAGCCCTCCAGTGCATTATTTAAGCTCTTTTGAAGCCTGCTGTCTATGGTCGTAACTACATTATCGCCCTTATTTTTGACCTGATTCAGTCTCTCAATCACCCTGTTAACCGCATTGTCATTTGAGGTCAAACAGCTCATAATTCATAATCGCTTTATCCCCTGTCTTACCGGATACATTTCTTCCTACTATGTGGCTGTACATATCTCCATAAGGATATACCCTCACACTCTTACCCTTTTCTTCTTTGGTGTATGCAAGCACATCTCCATCAGCAGAGAGTATCTTTCCTCTGGATACATAGGCCGCATAGATATCAGTCCTTTTATTGTAGGCATTGTTCATTATCTTTGGTGCAGTTTCAAATTCAAAATATGTGAGGTAGCCTACTCATGCTCTACAAAGAGTCCAATAATCAGGTAGGTCAGTCCCAGAGGCTGATAGGTTTGGCAGATACTGCTTCCGTAGCCTCTTCATTTTTATTCCCACTATATAAAGTCCCTGTATTACACCAAATATAAATATCGTACTTATGATTGAACCCTCCCTGACTGACAGAGGAAGAGTTACTCCTGTTGACGGTATGAACTTAACGGTTCCACCTATGGATAAAAAGTCTGAAATGAGTACATTGTTGCACAGCCTATGGATACAAGCTGATGAAATGCACTCTTTGTTCTCCAGGCAAGTAAAAATAAACGCTATTATTGCACATAGATAAATCAGTATGAGTCAAAAAGCCAAAAGCAGGCCAAGCTCTTCACAGACCTGAGAATATAAAGTCACTCTCAACCACTAGGCGTATTCTTTCGGAGCACCATTGCCAAGGCCAAAGCCAAACCAGCCGCCGCTTCCCTATGCCAAAGAGCGACTGAGTCACCTGATAGCCCTTGTCATCTATGTATTTCCAAGGATTTACAAAGGCCTGCACCCTCACTCACATGGGCAGAAGATGTAGTAGCCCGCAATAGCGAGACAATATGCCTCCTCCCTGTAAATAGTCCAAGAAGTTTGACATGCCAGTGGCAAAATAAGTCATTACTACAAATGTAGTAAAGTATAGTATAGAGCTCCACCAAGGTCTTTACTAAGCACAAGAAGAAGCACCATTACTGCTGTTAAACAGGTTGTTATTATTATCTGTTTAAGGCTTCGCTTACATAAAACAAAGAAGCTATCATAAATATCAAAAGAATCTTTACAAACTCGGAAGGCTGTATGCTTACTCAAACACCTTTATCCAGTTTTTAGCTCCGTATTGTACTCTCAGCCCTTAAAAACACATAGGCAAGGAGGCTGTTCCGCTACCGCATAGAGAGATATCCCATGTTTCAAAGCATGACCATCTTCTTTATCAGAAATGGAAGCATGAGGCAGGCTATGAGTGCAGCGGCTACAAAATACAGTCTGTTTTGCTCCCAATCAGAAGTTAAGCCTTGTAACAAAAGACAAAGCCAACTGCTATGAGAAACTGCATATGAAAGAACAGAGTTTTTAAACAGCTTCCTGTAAAATATTCTATACAAAAATGTAGTTACAACAAGAGCAGTACCTGTACAAAATACAGTATAACTCACCTTTACTTTCCGAGTCTTTAGGAATATACATAAAACCCCGCCAAAATGAAACATAGGATGAGTACCGGTTGAAAGAAATATATTTCACCATTTCTTTATCACCATATACAAATCCGATAAAACCCAAATACGCATATATAGCAGTAATAATTATAATTATGTACTTAGATACTTCACTTACTAAACTTTGCAAGCTTCATTACCTCTCTTACTTCTGAATCCGTTTCAAATGAAAAATCGAGCCTTAAATAGTCGGGTGAAAGTTCCCTAATCTCATCCATTTTTCTCAAATAGGTTAAGCGGAACATCCTGATATACATAGTTGGTACAGCTTTTCACAGTCTTTTACTATAGGAAATTTACCCCTCTTTCCATCAGACTTGCTCTTCTTATTCTCTATATAAAGAAGGTCAGAAGCCTCTTTATCACCTTTTTAAGTTCTTTTCACACAGGCCCCCTTATTCTTCCATGGCACTGAGTCATAACCATAAGCTCTTCTCGTCCACATACTACAAAAAGAAAGCTTAGAAGGCAGGGTTATATTATTTCTAACCTCCTCTGCTCTCTTATACTCTGCTCCAATGAAGCTGTATAATGATGAATACCAAAGTCAGACAAAGTCTCCACAGCCTTTGAATTAAAAAGCGTATAAGTTGGTATCTCCTATCATATCAAAAGATACAGATGACAGTTTCTCGAGTTCCTTTACAAAGGATATTTCTTCTAAGTTCCTTTACTAAAAAGCCTTTTACCCTAAAAAGGAGGTCAAATCCTGAGCTTTCCCTTTAGCAAAAATCTCTGATATTTTTCTTTTGTTATTTCTTCTAAATATCTCAGGAAGCCTAAGATAAAGCATTCTACCTTCATTTTCAGCCTCATCAATCCCTGTTTCCCAGATTGGAAAGTCCGAAAAGTTCAGTATTTATAATAATCTCTACCTGTCTTTGTAAGGTCTGGTTACCCAATACAGTTTTAACTGCTTTTAAGTCAGAGACAACAACCTCATAATAAGGATTGAAGTCTGACTTTAGGAATCACACTCATGAGCCCTCAGTGTCAGGCTTCATTTTGTTTTTCATACATTTTCCGACAATTTCGTTTCAAGGGCTTCACAGCATTTCTTCTAAGCTCGTTCAGAGCTGACATCGGAAAGAAATACATCTCCCACGAGATTTACATCAATATCCTCTCTTTTAAGAGTAAATTCAGTATCACCCATCTTTAGTAGAGATGAGCAGACCTCTCTTCATCCACAGGCCTGTTTTCGGCTTTCATACAGATGGCTCCGTTTACTGAAATACTGGAATCATCTGTATAAAGAGTCAGGATAAAGCTCATTGTCAGCCTCTGCATAAAAGCTTGCTTTAATTCGCTTTTTAATAGGTTTTTAATATAATATTATCGTTTATATCGTTAAGCAGTGCTTCATTTTTGTCCTGTACACACAAAGCCCTGTCTTAACAGGCAAGCCCTTAGTAAAGTTAGCTTCAAAGCTCTCTCCCTTTTTCTTGCCATCCTTAAGAGTAAACTCATATACAGGCTCGGTCGGCCTATCTATCAGACCTGATTTCCACCACATCATGTGCGTTTAGGTCTTTCTCTGCACTAATTAGCATCACATTTTTTCTACCGCTTGCAATCACATTGGTAACTCTTCCAACAAGCACTCCATTGTGATTTGGCCTCGTGTTAGCCATCATCTCAAGGCCGTTATGATTAACCAGATAGCCTCTTTGTAAAGCTTCCCCTGTTATATATGTCAGAAAGCTTTTCTACATCTGAATTTCTTTCGCGCACAGCCTGTGCAGAATCAAACTCTTCTCTTCCATCATTTAAGTACACATCTGTCCATTTTCTGTATAAATAAGCTGTGAGAGCAGCATATTCAGGGCGTTTCATCCTACCCTCTATCTTAAATGAATCTATACCTGCCTCAACCATATCTGGTATGAGATCGAGGGCACAGATGTCCTTTGGGACTAAGCAGATATGGCTTTGTCTCAAGGCTCTTCAGGGCTTTATTCCCGATGAGTTCTCCCCTTCATAGAGGTTGTAGCTCATACGGCAAGGTCCTGCACAGCTGCCTCTGTTGCCGCTTCTTCCGCCATTCATAACAGACATAAGGCACTGTCCCGAATAACAGACACAGAGTGCCCCTATGTACAAAGCACTCTATCTCTATATCTTCCTCCTTAAAAGCCTCTACTTCTCCAAGAGATAATTCCCCTTGAAAGCACCAGCTCTCTACTCCAAACTTTTTAAGCAGATCCGTAGCTCCTGTGTCGCAAACAGTCATCTGAGTGCTTGCGTGAAGCACAATGTCAGGAAAATGTTCACGCAGAAATTTTAATACTCCAAAATCCTGCACTAGTATGGCATCAATACCTGCCTTATAGTATGGGAGAACTATAGTTATAAAGCCCCTTCATCTCATTTTCTTTGATAAGTGTATTGATAGTCATATATAGCTTTTTATCGTGAAATGGGCATAGTGAATGGCTTCTACCAATTCTTTTTCTTTCAGGATTGTCCGCAAAGGCTCTAGCTCCAAAGTTTTTCCGCCAATGTAACAGGCATCAGCACCTCCTGCAAAGGCTGCCCTCATCCTGTCTACAGAGCCTGCGGGGGCAAGTATTTCAATTTCTTTTTCTTATTCATCTGTTACTTTCGTTTTTTTCCTCGTTCTTCTTCCTTCTTTGAAATAAGTTCTATGCTTTTAATTCAAAAATTTCCTTATTCTCTCCTCTATTTCTTTTTCCAAATCTTCTTTTTCTCTACCATTTTGTAGTATTCATCAGCAAGGTTAATCTGTAACATCAGATTCTTATGCTTCTCATCCAAATGCTTATACCCATCCTCTTTAGCAAGAGCGGCATATCTTGAGTTTAAGAATAGGGCGATTTTTTGTAAATACTCTTCGCTTTCGTATCCGCTAATGGTATATTGTTTATTATTGATAATAACCTTGATATCATTTTTTTACATTCATATTTTCACCCCAACGTAGTCTCACCTTAAGCCCAAATGTGTAGTAGGCAAGGTCAGTAACTATCCTTCCTCTTTGTGTTCTTGCTAAGAATCCCGACTGAATCAGATATGGCTCATATACATCCTCTATTGTAGCCGTATCCTCTCCTATGGAAACCGCTATTGTCTCTAAGCCAACAGGGCCTCCGTTAAACTTTTCTATCATTGTAGTAAGTATCTCTCGTCTATATGGTCAAGCCCGTAACTGTCTATATTCAGGAGTGCAAGCACCTCAGTGGCAACTCTTTAGTTACCTTTCCGTCATACTTCACCTCTGCAAAATCCCTGACTCTCTTTAGCAGCCTGTTGGCAAGTCTTGGAGTACCTCTTGAACGTCTTGCCATCTCTAGGGCGGCATCCTCATCCACCTTCACTCCCAAAAACCCCTGCAGAACGCATTATGATTGTCTTTAGCTCAGACAGAGTATAGTATTCCAGTCTATTTACCACTCCAAATCTGTCCCTAAGAGGAGCAGAAAGCATACCCGCTCTTGTGGTTGCACCTATTAGAGTGAAACTTTGGGCAGTTCAAGCCTAATGCTCTTTGAAGTTGCACCTTTTCCTATAACCACATCTATGGCAAAAGTCCTCCATAGCAGGATAAAGTACCTCTTCAACCTGTCTGTTCAGCCTGTGAATCTCATCTACAAAGAGCACATCCCCTTCTTTGAGATTGTTTAATATGGCTGCAACATCTCCCGGCTTCTATGGCAGGACCTGAGGTAATCTTAATATGTACTCCCATTTCATTTGCTATGATGCCGGCAAGAGTGGTCTTGCCAAGTCCCGGTGGTCCGTAAAGAAGCACATGGTCAAGCGGTTCTTCTCTTCCCTTAGCTGCCTCTATATACACCTTCATCATTTCCTTGGCTTTTTCTGTCCGATGTAATCAGTCAGAAACTTAGGCCTTAGAGTATCATCATTTCTTATATCTTCCTCTGAAGCGACTGTAGATATTATCCGTCTTTTTGTATCGTTTTGCATCTATTTTCAACCTTTTACATCAGATTTTTAAGAGCTGATTTAACCAAGTCTTCTGATGTCATTTCCTCTGTTATTTCAATTGCAGTTATTGCCTTCATAGCCTCTGTCCTACTATATCCCAGAGCCTCAAGCACCTGTGATGCTTCTTCTTTAATCGCACTTCCTAGTCAGGAAGTGCCGCAGTTGTTGAATTTAGTTCTACAGCCTTGGCATTTATGACACCTACCTTGTCTTTAAGCTCAAGAACCAGCTTTTTAGCTGTTTTGGCTCCTATTCCTGAGCCTTTCTCTATGGTCTTTATATCCTCAGAAAGTATGGCAAAGGTAAGCACATCGGTAGACATAGATGAAAGTATGGCAATCGCAGCCTTAGGTCCTATACCGTTAACCGTAATCAAGAGCTTAAAAAAGTCCAGGTCTTCTTTTTCAGGAAACCAAAAAGCTGCATAGCATCTTCTCTTATGTAGATAGGTATGGAGTTTTATAGCCTCATCCTGCTTTTGGAAGCTCTGCTGATTACATTGTTTGGCACTATCACTTCCACTCCCATACCATTTACATCTATAGTCACGCTATCAGCACTCACTCCCTCTAATTTCCCTTTAACTGAGGCTATCATATACAGTCTCCTACATAGTTTATTGTCAAAAATTTAATCAGTTCTATGATACAACAAATAGGGCTCTATGTCAAAGTTTCGAGGCGGAAATTTGTTAGTATTCGTGCCGAAAATGTAGTTTTTGCTTGTATTATTGATATGTAAAATGTAGTCAATTATTACATTAATGGCACTTAATCTAGAAAGTAAAATATTTGCTTATTTAGTAAAAAAATGATTTAATATGTTGTTGGTGTCAAAAGCATAAAAATTCTGTTAAAGCTTGCCTGCAAAAGAATTTATTAACCTTGATACGATTTATATACATAGGAGGGCTACTCATGTTAGCTTTGATAACAGGTGCAAGCAGTGGACTTGAGGGTTGAATTTGCAAGACTTCTTTGCAATGAACGGATATGACCTTATTATAACTGCCAGAAGAAAAAGACAGGCTTATGGCACTTAAAAATGCTATAGAAAAAGAAATATAAGATAAAGGTGGAGGTTGTTTCTGCTGATTTATCTGATGTAGGTGAGGTATTGAATCTTGCAGGTAAATGCTCACAAAGAAGATTGATGTCCTTATCAACAATGCTGCTTGGTATACTTGGTACATTTAACAATATGTCAGGCAGGGACAATGTAGACCTGATTAATACCAATATTACAGCCCTTACCCTTCTTAGTCAGGAGTTTATAAAAAACGCAGAAAAAGGGATATATACTTAATGTTGCCAGTATTGCAGCCTTTCTTACCAGGGCCTCTTCTTCCACCTACTACGCTTCAAAGGCCTATGTGCTTAGCCTTTTCTACGGCGGTAAATGAAGAACTAAAAAGGAGTGGCAAGCCTATATCAGTTACCACACTTTGCCCCGGACCTATGAAAACTGAATTTTTCTCTACAGCAGGAGCTTCCAAAGAATTTGCCACTGCTGCACCTAGGACTGCGCAAAAAGAGGCTTAAAGCTTATGTTTAGGAGAAAATCTTTTGGTGTTCTCGGATAACCTCACTGCACTTGGGTGCCCTTTGGAAGCAGATTTACTGCCTTTGGGACTGATTACTAAAATAAGCTACAGGGTGCAAAAGAAGTAAGTTGTTGTAGTCCGGTAGGGAGGCAGCTAACCGCCGTACCTCAAAGTACTATACATACGATGATTAAACTTAATCTATAAAATTATCAATCAGATTACCATTTACATCAAAATATGAATAATAGTTATAAAAATTCTTTTCTTTGAGTATATTTGAAAAACAATACAAAATTGAAACACAGGTTATCTCTTAATACATCAAATCTAACGCTATAAGAAATTAATTTTTGTATAATCTTCAACAGTTTCTAAAACAGATATCTTTTAAAAATACTCGAGAAGAATCTGTTTCTAAAATTTTTAAAATAATCAAGCATAATTTGTTTAGACTTTTTATAATATCAAGACTATCTAAGTTATAATCAATCATTTTTATATAGTTCTGTATCAACCATATGGTAATATTCTCCTTTATTTATGTGATTCTACAAAAATAATCAAAAATCCATTCACCAGATTTTTTGTTTGATAAACTATCAAATCTACTTTATATGGCCAGATTCCCCATCACCATAGGTTAATATCCTGTCATATCCGGGCTTACTTCATAGTGTCACGATAGGCAATCTTGCTTTTGGCTCATCCTTCCCACTATCAGGCGGATTCGGACTGCACCCGTTAGTAAACGTAGTCGCAGTTTTGACTGCACAACAAAAAGAGGAAGTGTCCACATTACTATACTTCCTCTTTTATTTTAGCTTCCAATCACGCAACCTAGCGGTTGCAAACTTTGTTTTACCCGAAAAATGCCAAAAATGTCATCATATTTAGTTATACTTTTCGAAAAGCCTTACAGTTAACATCGCAATTGTGTGTAAAACCAAGTGACTTATAGAAATATGATAGTCTTCTCTGCTATCTTCAGTAATTAGAATGCATCTGGTGACATTTTCATACTCCTTTAACATCTCTCTTAAGTAAAAGAGTGCCTATACCATTTCTCTGAAAGTCAGGATGAACCAAAAGATCCTGTATGAAGAGTACCGAAACAGCTGTCACCAACCAATTCTGATTACGCCAATCAGCTTGTCATCAACATAGGCCCATATATATTAAGGGAATTCAAATAAGCATTTTCAGCATTTTCAGGGTTATCAGTATAATTTTGTCCAGCCTAAACTTGTATATAATCGAGAATCTCTGCTTCTTTTATATACTGCGTATTCTTTAATTATAACTTCCATTATTCCCCTTAATCGGCTCATAAGCCTCCCTTAAGCCAAGCTAACCTCACCCTCAAAGTAAGGTGAAAGCTCCTCATATACCAGTTTGTGGTAATCATCTATCTGCTCTGTATCCTCTTCTCAGATACTTTCACATCAGATTGCCTCTTTTATCTGATAGGCAATAGGTTACAGACTCAAAGCACATAGAACTGACCATATTCATTTTAATGTCCTTCTTGCAAAAGAGCTCATTCTCAATTCTATACCATATGGCTGTTCTCAGTGTATACACTCGGCTCGTCTGTTGTTACTATGTCTCTTCAAGAACTGCTACTGTCATTTCCTCCTCAGAACCATCTTCCATCTGAAGCCATTTGAGCGCCTCAGAACATTTAAGAATAGTCATCAACTATGACCTGTTCCACACCTGTAGTCTATACCCAATATTCCAAAGTGGGAGCACGGCAAAGGATATCAAGATTGATACCTGTACAAGCCATAGAGGAACTTAGCGTTTAAGAGATTCATATGTCCCTTTAAGCGTAAGCGTGATATATCCTCTTCCACTCGTCCTTTAAGAGGCCCAAGTACTATGGTTCTTGTGATATCGGTAGTTCCCTCAGTGCTGTCCGCTGAATCTACATAGGAAGAAGCCTTCAGGCTTGAGCTCAGTATCATGCTCAGGTGCTGTGAGTAGTGCATCATTGCTGCATTTGCATTGTAGGCAGCTATGTATCAAAGGAGAAAGTTCAGAAGCCATCCTGCTCCCTTCTTCTCTCCTCAAGATAATCACTTGCGGAAATCTCTGGTAATCTTCATCTTACCAACATTCTTTTTAACCCAGTAAATGAACTTTTTACCCTATGCTACTCCGTCTTTGACTATGAGCCTTTTTGATGTTTTCACTCGCAGAATTCTTCTTAGCCTTTCCTCAAGGTGGTTGATTTGGCTTAGGAAGCTTTTCTTAACATTCTCAGTGTATATTGCTGTATATCAGCAGTAGCTACCTTTAGCGTGCTCAAGCAGTACCTTCTTGCATGTCCCTTGCGTCCCTTTTACATACTCGTAAATGTCGTTGTAAGGCCTGATTTCCACCTTGTTTGCAGCAAATTCTGCCCCAAGCACATGGCTCAGCACTCGTTTACGTAAGAAGATTACAGCCTTGTCCATAAATACAACAGTGTATGACAGCACTACAGAGGTTGCAAGGATGTCATTCCACGCACACTGTAGAGCCAGGCTATACTCATCAAGGGAGGTGAAGTATAAAGGCATCAGCCCTCTTCTCATCTTTGTATCTCTACAAAGGTAAGCTCATCCGATGCAGGTCTGCTCTGAGTAGTATCTTCTCAAGAGAAAAATGCAGCTTTCACTGGAAAGCGCAGGCCTGTCAGTCCAGATTTCATCTTACCAGATCCTTGGTCAGTACGTAGAGCAGTAGCATTTTCTTTCAATGGCAGCCTTAATCTTATTGCCAAGCGCAGAACTTACTCACTCTTCCATCAAAGCCAAGACCCACTTTCTCAGGAATGTTACCTTCACGTACTTTGATATAGTAGAACCCCTCCTCACCCACGATACGCATAAGCTCGATGGTGCTTCCTGAGAGCTCTCTTCAGCCTGGCTGTGCCATCTCGCCATCTGTCCAAAGATGCCTTATCCTCATCCACTAACTAAAAGTGCTGCCCGCTGAACCGGTAAGCCTGAAGCATATTTTCTTACTCCAAAAATGCTCTCCTCGCATATTCTGATTCGAGGAAAATCAGCTGTAGGCACAAGATGCAAAAATCAATACTCGCCTCAGCCATCTTCTCTTACGTTTTGCCAGTTTTTCTTTAACTTCCATTTTGTCCTCCTTGCATTAGTTAGAGCTAATTGTTATAGGAAAAGTCTGGGACAATTGGGGGAGTTAAAGCTACTGATTTTCATACTCCTGACATATATTTATAAGGTATTTAATTGCTATTATCTAATATTTAGTATTTATGGAAGGCTAGTATGGCTGGTCTCAACTTTTGGAAGCTTTGTTTAAAGATAACTACTTGGGGAGAGTCCTCATGGTGCAGGACTTGGAGCGAGTGCTAGACGGCTCGTCCTGGCAGGGCTTTCTCTAAGTAAAAGAGGATATTGCCCCTTATATGAACAGAAGGCGCCCGGGAAACCGGCAAATGTACTACTCCCAGACAGAAACTGATGATATAGGAAACACTTTCAGGCGTGTTCAATGGGCTTACTACGGGCACCTGATCGCGTGATGGTAAGAAATGCAGACCAGCATTCAAAGGACTGGCTGATAAGATTGCTAAGTACCATTACCGTCCGCATGCAGACTACACCTTGATGAAAAATATGCTTTGGAGACTCAGAGGGAGGAGGCTGCTCATCAGGAAGAGAAACCCTTTTCCCGAGTAGCTGCAGGTGCTGTAGCAGCTAAGCTTCTCAAAAGAATTTGGTATAGATGTACTGCGTTACACTCACTAATAGGGAAATATTAGCTACCGGCTGACCCTACTTAACGATAGAAGTAAAATAACAAGAGAGGCTGTACTTATCTCTCACTTTATATGCCTGATGAAGAATCTACAAAAGTAGCTGAGGGATATCTGGAGGTGATTAAAAAGACTTAAACCTGCCGGCGGAATAGTAGAATGTATAGCCACAGGCTTCCAGCGGGACTTGGGTGAGACAGTCTTTTGATAAGCTCGATGCAAGGCTTGGTCAGGCTCGTATTTTCTAATTGAGCGTTGAAGGGTAGTTGAAATGGAGACGGTCTTTGCTGCTGCAAGCAGTACAGGGCTTATGTAATACTGACTGCCTTTATATGTGAAAACTGGGCAAGATAAAAGGTCTTCAAATCACAGCGGAGGTGCTTGGAGGAATGAGTGACGGTTCACCTCTCACTGTTAGAGCTGCTTTGCTTCATTATCGTCAATTGCTGACACAAAGTACTGTTAATAAAGACAAGGAAGAAATTGGCGCAACATAGATAATGATCCCATTGCAGTTGCATCCTGCAGTAGTAGTTAGAATCTATGACAGCCTTTGTATTGATTTACTGTTTAAATCAGTTTCAAGACTGATAATTTGAAGAAAATATATGACAAAAATAAGATAAACTTACTCATTTCAAGGTATAAAACTGCTTGGATTTATATATATAATTGACTACAACATTTATACTTTGAAGGTATGTTATGGTGACCAATCGCCATTCTCTCACAGCACTTTACGTACGGTTCTCGTATACAGCGTTTCGAATAGTTGACGTGCACAGACTGGATATGCTGCGGCCAACCATAAAGCTACTGTTTATCGGGTCTTTCTTTTGTCACTACCATGTTAATGGAAACTGTCAGTGTTGTGTGCCGCATAGTCACGTCTGCTGTTTGCCGCTTTGCCAAGTCTTGGGAACTTCCATACCCCGTTTTTATTCGGTTCGCATGATATACCATTGTTTCCACATACACATACATTTTCTGTGATAGAACCATCTGTACGTAAGATCAGGTAGTTATAGGGCCTTGGCCAGCGGTGTCTCATCCTCCAGCATAACCTCATATGAGATTTTTGTTCGTCAGACCAGGAGGATTTGCCTATTAAGTATCTCCTCATATTATTTTCTGATTTGCTTATCAATATTTTCCAGCTGACCTTTCTTACCATATCCTTAAGTTTTCGAATTAGTTTTTTCTTTATTCAATAATATAATCTTGCTAGTTGTTATTTTTTCATAGGCATATTCATAATCTTTTTCATAGTTTCTGAAATAGCTCTTTTGCTGAATACTGAGCCACTTTTTATCTCAATATTTATAGCCTTATTGGCCAACTCACTACTTCACTGTATAGCACCTCCCTTTCCGGGGAATAAAAGCGGCCCAGACTTTACATCTGAACCAAAATTTTAATTATATAGTTTTTTATTTTAATTTTACTGTTATGACGTACTTTATAAATTCGCCACGCAAACTATTTTTGCTATTTAATGCTTTATTGATTATTTCTTGAATAAAGGACTACAAGACGACTCCAAAGGATTGTTAATTTTGCACTTTCCATTTTCATTGCCCCTGTAAGTTCATAATAATATCTTTAATATCTTGCAATTCATCATATAAACAGCGTTTATAATTTTGTTGTTCTCTTGTAAATCAATAAAATAGCATATATTTGGGATTTGCATTCTTTTTTAACCATATAGGATGTATGTCTTCCTTATAAAAACTTTTTTCATTGTTGCTAGTAATACACGTGCATCACACCCTATTCATACATAAATAGTAAGTTTTTCATCTACAACCTTTCCCATAAGGTTTTCGATACCATATGCTTTACAGTTATATTCTAACCTTTTCTCCCGGCTTGTGACATTTGGGGTAATATTCTTTTTTCTTCCATTGTACCAATGGTTTTTTGTGTTGAAACTCAGTGCAAGATTGATTTATTCATTTTCTTGACTCACTTTATTTCCTCCTGTCTAAATAAATATTATCTCTATAGTTAATCAGGATATCTAATACCTCTTCAATATATCTACAAACATATTCTCCCTGTCGGTATCTCCTTTCTCTACTATAACTCAAATCAGTCTTGTGATTCAATCCACATCTATTATTCCTTTAGGATATTTAAACCACTCTCAGTCCCATGGGTCTTGATTCATAATAATAAATGTTATGTTTTAACCCTAATAGGGCATAAACTTACTGAATCACTTGTACTTATTTAAGTTTTTTATTTCATTATTTTTTCTAACCAATGAACTGCTATATATTAATCATAGAGTCAATACACCAGTTTAATCGTGCGTATTAAATTTGCTTGTTATGTTTGCAGTTCTTTTAAGTCTTTGTTCATTTCTTTTCTACTCAATGCTATAATTTGTCATAACAAACTGCCAAATTTCCTTTATCCGTTTTATTGTTAAGATATATTATATCATAACAATTAGACAAGTCACTTTGTACTATTTTATACTTGTGCTTACGTTAGTATTTATTGAGATAGTCCTTGTTTCTTTCTTGTCCTAATTTGGAACTGCTCCAATTCCATAGAACCCATCATCCCATTAACTACATTCCCAGTTCTTCAGACTTCTTTTCCTATCTCAGTGTTTCTCCCCAGCTTTGATATTGTTTCGCGTTTTCACTTTAGCTATTCCCTAAGCTTTTGTTCCTGTTCATTTAACTTATGTCTATCCAACCATTTTAGGATTCACTACCGCTCCTGCCTGATACATCCACACCTCAGCGCTTATGAACCTTTATACTGAAAGAGCAGGTCTTTATACTTAGTTTAAACTCAAAGCGAAACTGGCCTTTCAGCTCATCTCATCTCCTTATAGGACACACATACACTGATTGTACCTGTACTAAGCTCAAATACATTGTTACCGCATACTTATCGTGGCTGTAATCTAGATGACTTTTGATTGATATTTAATCTTAACTGTATTGGTAAGATTAATCGGTTTGTTCTCTTTGGCAGCATTCAGCTTAAGTGTCTCTGAGTTTTGTATCAGTTCACCCACATATAAAATACAACAACTCCATTCATTATGGCAAGTATAAATGCAAACACCAGCAAAGGTATCAAACATCATATAAAGAATAAGATACATAAGCAAAGTGTTTCCATGATTGTGCTCATACCAAGCCCAGCTTTCCAAGAAATGCTTCCTGCTAAGTTTCACCTCTTCATGCTCTAAGCACCGCCTTTTTCACCGATAGCTTTCTTAAGTCACTTTAGTCGGTTTGCCTGTACTCTTCTTCCTTTTTCAGTCTTTTTATCCGCTGAATTATAATCCTCGGATATCTTTCCATAACTCTGAACTCAAACTCGGTGAGCTCAGTTCTTCTACTTTCAAGCTTTGATATATCCTTTTCGCACGTGTACTTTATGTAAGTCTTCAGCTCTTCATGTCATCATCTGAGCATCCCAGATAACGGTTTACTTATCATACTCTTTATGATTTGATTTGAAGATTAGCTTTGTCAATCTTTTTTTCACAAATTGAACGGGCGCCTTCTTCATAATCAACTCAACCTCTTCTTCCGCGATTCAACTTCCTTTACCTTTTTACAAAACAAGCCCATTCTGCTCCTCTTCCCATACCTGTTTGAAATTCTTCGCTTAAACTCATTTCCTTTTGTGCCTTCCTGCCACCTTATGGTCTTAAGCTGCCAAAACATTTTCAATTCTACTTATATTCTCACCATTATCAACTTCTAGTTTCTTTCCATACAGACTCAGCCTTTGATATAACAGCCTCGTCAGTTGTAAATTCACCGACTTTTTTTGTTAAATTTTCATGGCCTCCAAGCTTATGCAAGCATGGCCAGCAAAGTGCCTTGTCATACTAAAGTATTATAAGACTTGTAGAAGCAATTTGTTGCTTCTAAAGGAGGATAAGATAAGAGGTAAACTCCTCATAGCTTTTGTAGCAAGCACCAGTCCATAGTCTCATCTGCAAGGCTTTCCACCTTCAGAGTTCCTCTAAAGTAACTTTAAGGCTGCAAGCAGTATTTCTTCCAAGCTTTTGTTCATAAATGCCTCTTCCAGTCCGGCATTTTCCACACCCATCAAGCTCTATGGTTCTGCACTCGTCCTACTATAGAGGTCACAACCAAAATAAAGTAGTACTATATCATTAAGGCTGAAACCATCCTCAACCAATCTTTAAGCTTGTCTGCCACAGCAGGCACTTAAGTTTTCTTCATTATAATCTGCTTCGATGATGAGAAAACTTCATATCTATGTTGTATATATTTTGTTTACATAGTGACGGATTTCAATAGAGTGCCAGTCTTTATCTGTTCCATCCGGCACAAACGGCTTTCTCCCGCAAGTCTACTGCCATATACACATTTTCCCATATTAACCTCCCAGACTTGTTTGTAGGTACAAAGCTTCCAAAGCCCATATCAGAGGCTTTAAGTGGACAGGTGCATCTCTGTTTGTAAATTTAAGCGACAACCTTATTCTGGTCAATCCTGCTTCAGCAGTGTTAATTCTTTAAAAATGACATGAATCTCTGCTGGTTTTTGGTAATAAAATCATTTATCTGTATACCCAGCTCATCTTCATCCCACAATTAGGTCAATCTCAGTTTCTGCCTCATACCACTTTAGTGCAGGCTTTAAGAGTGTTATCTCAGTATTTTACCGTCCTTTACAGCCATAAGCGAAAAGCCTACTGTTGTCTTGTCTCCATCAGCACTATGTCCGTAGGTTCATTCCGAGGTCTTGTCTTTTTGCAGCGAGGTAAGCAGGCTCCCTTGTAAGTACATATAGGTTCTGCCTCTAACATCCTTCTTCTACCCGGAGAAAGCTTCCTGCGTGGCCCATCTGCCCAAGACCATAAAGCTCTCCTCACCGCATATATGGTAGAAACCGTGATTCTTCAAGAGCCATCAGAGATAGGTATGAAACAAATTGGCACCCTTCCATCATTTGACTAGGACCTATTGTCGTTTTTCCTTTGGTTTACCAGCTGCTAGGCCCGAAGCTTTTGATATGGTAAGTATTCCAAAGTTGAAGTCCATCTCTCCCAAGCTCAACAGCTAGCATCATTTAGCCAAAGCTCTGATTTTCTGATTGATAGTATAGTATAAAACGTCATTATGAGTTAAAAGAATGTACTTTTCCTTTTCAAATCCCAATTCCTTAAGTACAGCAGACATCTTATATGACATCTCTTTGTAACTGTAGGAAAAGTAATTCCCAGGTATTCTATCTCATGATGAAAAGCTATTTAGCACATTTAACAAAGCTTCACAGTCTTCATCAGTTGCTCTGCCTTATAGGTCTATCACACAATTCTATCTCTTCATAAGGCCATTTCGATGAACTCTGTACTTGACAATGTCCCCTGACCTCTTTGTCTAACTCCATCTCCCATTATCCAGTCATTTTTACTTTTCTGTACGCCAGTCCGCAGGTATAAGGTAATACCTTTTCTCCCTTCCCCCTGCTGACTGATTCAGGCAGCAGCCCATTATCATAATAGGTCAGCTGACATAATCCTCGCAAATGTCCATTCCAACCAAAAGTCCTGCTCTTCTCTCTCATTATCAAAACTCTCATCTATAGTCTCCAAAGAAACAGCTTTACTGCAATTTCCTTTTGAGCTCAAGAATCATATTCTTCAATGTTTTTCTGTCTGACAAGTCCATACATACATCAAGGTCTTATCTGTGAGAATAAGCTATGTCCCAAGTCTTCCTCAAAGAGCACATCCTGCTTGATGACTGAAACTCTGTCACTATTATTAGTCTTATCACCTTTTTTCCTCTTAATGAAATATAATACTGTACCACTTCATCTGCAAAAACCAAAATTTTTTACAGTGATGTCTCTGATACACATTCTTCATCCATTCTATATAGCTTCTTGTCCCGCTGCTTAAGAAGAAATGATTCTATATTGATAGCAACCTCATTCTGCTGTCAGCATAGCATACTGCTATAGTTTGAATTTTCGATTTCAGCAGGAAGCCCATTTATTCTTAAATCTCAAAGAACGGTAGCGGCTAATGCCGTCTTCTTGGCAAGATTTTCTACCATACTTTATTGATAATCCTCTCCTCATCAGTTAAAACTTCTTCGCTTAGGATTTTGAGACATGAGACAATGAACAATGTGCTTTTGTCTTGTATGCCTCATCATATATGCCAGTACTACCGACTCTTTACATCCCCACAAGCCAATTTTGTGGAAAACATAGGATAAAATGTTCACTCAAGGTCTTTCGCCGTCCTTTCAGTATTCAAATATTCTATCGGATTCTACTGCAAGACTCAGAAAAGAGCATCTGCTGAATAACCCTTGAGACAAATTTACATTCAGTAAATTCCTATCTCTAAGTTCCTTTGTATATCAGGTCCAGTTCAGTTACACCACCTCATAATTGTCTCTATGAAGATAACAACCTCATCATCAGCCTTTTTATCAAGCAACAGTCTGTATGCAGAAGAAATAATTATCTAAAGTTTTTCTTGCCTCTATCTTCATCTTCTGATATAGGATGAAATGACCTTAGACAGCTTTCCTGCCCCCAATTACACACAATTAACTAAGCGCCTGAAGTGAAAGAGGGTATACATTTCTTTATCGCCATATTGGCATAATCAGCCAGTTTCCCGTCAACCTGATTAAAACTATAGTCATTTAATATGAGTTCAAGTTTTTCACCTTCATTGGTTTCAAAGTAGTAATTTGTTATTTATTTCTTATAAAATACTTATATTCTTCTGTAATAACCTTAGATGCAAGTAGTTGCTCACAGATTTCACTTAGTGGTGTTTACACCGTTTGCGAAAGCGGGTCATTTTCAGCAACAATGTAAGAAGTTCCATAGCTTCATCTCCGCCCCCATAACAGCTTATTTAAATAATCATAGTAGTTTATAAGTTCTTCTGAATCACAATATTCTTGGCAGGATATAAGTTTCCTTCTTTATCCGCTACTACGGTAGTAGAATACCTCCTGACACATTCATATGGCAACCTGTCATTGAACTTATATGAGGAGCCAGCCGTAAGTCCCCTGGTAACTATGGAATAAACCGTATTTGCATTTTTACATGGCTACAATTTTTCTTTTCTGAAAATAACTGAAGGCAGATAAGAATACGTTCTGATAAAAGTTGTGAATCCTTAAATACCACAGCTATATACAGTTGCAAGATTAGAGCCATTTCTAATTTTTTAATCTGTTCACTTGGTAAATGAGTAGATTTGTCTTTATAATTCTATATATATCCTGTAAATCAGCCTCATTCTTATTCTTATCAGGTATGAATACAGCAAGGCTTTTTTATGGTATTAAGTGTATTATCATACAAAAAGTATGAATATGCTCGAGAGTTCTATTTCATCTGAATCATCTCCTCATCGTTCTCACATATATGTTTGATACCTCGCTTAATACCCACTCTATACCAATTATGGTCAGCTTCATCCAGATAGTTTTTCTATAAGCTGGGCGCATATTGCCTGAACAACCTCTTCAACTCCCCAGTTCTTATAAGAACTACTAAGGAGCCACTTTTCAGAGGTTAAACTCTTTAATTCATTTGGTAAGGATTACAAATTTCTCTGTGACAAGTTTCCCCTGAGAAAAGTTTATGCTTTATGTGCCCAGTTAACTACTTGAATAGAGAATGAATTAAGCTTTCCAGCAATCCGGTTGAGACTTATATATACTCCAAGCTCCATGAGCAAAACGTAGACTTTAAAGCTCTCAGTATAAAGCTGTTCATCAAAACTAGCCTCTGGCTAAATTCATCTTGTATCTGCCATCCAGCGGATTAAAAAAATATAACCCCGCCTGATAATCTTCTTGGATATTAATAAGCTTTCTATCTCCTCGTCTGTATTTATCCTTATGATTTACCAAAAAAAGCCTGTACTCTGAAATAAACATAAATAAGCCCAAACAACGGTATCTGTGTATTGGCATTAAGCTTCTGGCAAGTTCTTCCTGCCTCTGCCTCATCTATTTAATCAGATGTAAATAAATATTGACATAATCAACTATTTCCTGATTTCTCCCTGATATACCAATGTTGCATAATGTCCGCGCAGCAGTAGTCATGCATTTTTAAGGCTGCTTGTCCCCATACGATAGGCGTAGAATTCATCTATTAATTTTAGTATACTCAAATCTCTTCTCATTCGCAGCAGACTTTTCTTCAGGCGAAATTGTTGTATTTATAAAATTAAATTAATACAAAGATCTTTCTCAAAGGTACGGAAAATAATCCTTCCGCTTGCTTTCTCAGACCTTACATACCCCGGATCTATAAAGACCTCAAGTGCACCTCCCAAGCTCAAAGGACCTCATTTGTTACTTCATTTTATTAATTTGAAGAATCACCCCTCAGTAATGCATGGTCAGCCTCCCACATATCCCCAGTTACTTTTATGTGCTAACTATCTTATCCTTACGTGGGAAAGCCTTAAAATGTGAAAAATTATAACCGTCCTGGTCAGTAGCAGTTCAACCCTCTGCTTACTTCCGTAAAACAGAAAACCCTCTAACGCCCTGTATCTGTCCTTGTTGCTGCGCCTCTGCGTATGAGCTCGAGTTCTTTGCCCTTGAGAATATTTTCAAATTCATCACTGTAAAATATCTTTTGCAGCAAGTTCAAAATTGTTCGCAGCAAAAGATGCAAACTGGATAGATGTTTTTATTGTTATCCCCTGCCCTGAGTTAAAGAGCTTCTTCTTTTAACTTTGATAAAATATGAAACACTAATCTCGCCACAATCAGTAATTGCTGCATGTTTCCGCTATAATCCTGCTCTGCTGCCAGTCCTCTTCCATCAAATCTGAATTTTATCTCTACTTCCTGACCTGAAAAAGCAACCTTGTCAAACTTAAAGGGATATTCATTACAGGTGACATAGCCTCTTATCTTCTGTCACCATATTTTTAATTCATCCTTATATCTTATCTTAAAAGAACTGACAGCACCGTGTCGGTTCTAACTGATAATTTAAAGCGGAGGGTAGCACTAATATTTTAAAGCCCAAAGTTAAACTTTCTTCCGCAAAATTTTCAATCTTTTTCCATTAGTACCCCTCCCATAATAGCCTTGGCTTCCTCATATATGATATCTTCTTCCCGGTCCGTTACTACCATGGTGCGGTGGTACCCAAGCTCTTTCTATAAACTCAATGTACTTTCTGCAGTTCTGTAGTTCCTCATATTGATTCCCTTTATCTCGCATTTCCAGCCCGGAGCTTTTCTTTATATACCGGCTTAGCCTTCTTTAAGCTCGCTGTTACCGGAAAATCTCTCTTGTTTTCTGGTCTTACCATCTATTTCCAGAGTTCCACAAATAGGGAAGTTCGCCCAAGATATCCCAGTACATTCTGAGCACGCTAAAGCTAACCTGTGCTTAGCACCACTGCATCCTTACGCCATAGCGGGCTTGCTGCAGCATCAGACCATCCCATTCTTCTTGGCGGCCCAGTATGCCACACTGTACTCCCGCCATCTCCTCCTTCTGTGCCTAAGCTCGTCGGCCTCTTCACCAAAGATTTTCGCTGACGAGATTCCTACGTCTCAACTGCACTCGAATAAGCCTTTACAACCGCTATAATAATATCCTTAATCTCGTATAGGAGGTATACCTGCTCCAGTGCACCATAAGCAGCAAGGGTTGAGGAAGATGTAACCATAGGATATATACCAAAATCAGGATCTTTAAGGGTTCCCAGCTCGTCCCTCAAGAAGAACTGCTTGTCTTGCTCTGCCTTTATTGCTTTCCTGCGAAAAGTGCAGTATCGCAAACGTAAGGAGCAATCATATCCCTATATTCGTGAAAGTGTCTCAAAGAAGCCTCTGCCTTGTCACAGCAGGGCTTATGATAAAGATGCTCTAAAAGTACATCTTTTTGTATACATACTCTTTCTATCTTTAAGAATCTCGTCATCAAAAGCTCTGATACCTTGAAAACCAATTTTAGCATGTTGTCTGAATAAAAGGAGCTATGCCTCGACTTGGTAGAACCAAACGAGTGCTAAGCCTTTCTTCCTCGTATTCGTCAAACTTGATATGGTGAGCATTATAATCTGCGCCCTATCAGATACAAGCACCTTTTGGCTTTGGTACGCCTTTTTCAATCATCAATGAGCTGATTTCTAATCAAGATAAGGAATATTAAGGTGCAACTCCATTTCCGATAATGCTTGTAGTATGATCATCAAAATACTCCTGATGGAAGTAAATGAAGTGCAAACTTACCATAGTTGTTGATAATAGTATGTCCTGCATTGCTTCCAACCTGAAATCTAACGATAATGTCAGATGTCCGTCAAAAGCATATCTGTAATCTACCCTTACCTTCGTCTCCCCAATCTTGCTCCAACTATTGCTCTTACCATTGCCCTGTCCCTTCTATAGCTATTTAGCTTTTTCTTCTTCATAAGCCTGTCTGCCAAGCTCCATAGCTCCAAGTATGCCCTGATTGTCATTAAGGCTGTTTGGAACATATAATTATCCATGTCCTTTAGTTCAGGAGCATTTAAATACCCCGTTAAGTAACTTAGTAACCTTCTGATATGGAAAAGTCTGGTCTGGTGCAACCCTCCACCTAAGATTATGTGTAGTAAACAGTAAGTATATAATTAACTAGTGCCTGAGCAATATAATCACTCTCTATCTCCCAAGCAAGGTATTGTCTTCCAAATCATAGGCCTTATTCCATCTTTTTCCATGGATGGACCTGCCCAAGACCTTCAAGACAGCCCGTGTCATGGTAGGGCAACATAGTTACCCTTATCCTCATGATGCTTATTTACTATAATGTCCCGCTTCAGGATGAAGCATACCGTGTACAAAGCTTGCCTCCGATAGCAATACTCAACACCTATTCCTGTTCCTATTGTGACATACACAACCGAATCGATGCCTTTAGCACAGCCAAACACCATCTCACCAAGACAGGAACCATTTTACATCAGTATCCATTTTCATTGAACCTCTGCCTTTCTGAAGTTCTTTGAGTAGGTCATAATGTACCTGAGGAAGCTTAGGTGCATCTAAATCTGCCCGTAGGTAGGTGATGTGTGATACATCCACGGGCCAAAGCAGCCCTATTCCAAGTGCGTTTCTATATTTTTATCTGAAAACCATTTAATAATGTCAGGTACTGTTTCTGCAGGAGTGCCTGTCGGTATTGATATCTGCTCGAATATTCCATCTTTTTCATCTCCGAGCACAAAGAACCATCTTTGTTCCCGCCTGCTTCAAGACCGTACTCTAGTCTCATCTTTCTTCCTCCCTGATTTATGGATGACGTCATCTTCATTATAACATAGATATAATAAAGGGGCAAGACAAGAATAATTTGACATAATTGAAATTGTTTATTTATCGCCAAAATCCTTTATTTAATGGCAAATATCAAGTAAACTCCACTATTTGATTTTGAATCGCCGCTATTGACAAAAATTATATTTTTGGTATCATTAGAGCCATCAAAAAGAAAGGCACAGTACAGGTGGTAAAATGATTAATCAAACAATGTAATCTATGAAACTTATAAATGACCTGATTTTACGGAATAAGTCCGTGTATTTCGAATTAGACTATTATAAAATTCCACACGGCCATTGCTTTGGCACGCATATCAATTATCTTTTAATATTGATGATCTTGATATCAAAGGCATAATATACCTCTTTAGGGCTGAGTCAATCTTTATGCCCATCATAGAGATGATAATTGATTTGCAAACCCCTATATTGATGACGATGGGAATATTTAGTCTGTTCTCAGAAAATGAAGCAGGCTCATTTTAGGAGGATTGCTACAGATAAAAAACCTAACCTTAACCCATAAAAAGATAATCGAAAATCGAACTATACTAAGTAACTTTTCCTCTTCTTTTAACGATGGAGATATAGGCTGTAATTGTATGGTTGAAGAGGAACGGAAAAATCCACTCTACTAAAGTGGATATATGACAAAGAGCTAATAACAACCTACTGTGATGAAGATGGAACCCTTATTAAAATCCGGGAAAACACTTGCTTATCTCCACAGGAGATGCCAAATGAACTGCTTAAGCTAGGGCGCATATGACCATTCCTTGTAGTCAAATGGTTTCCTCACAAAGCCCCAAAACTCATGCAAGATGGCTAAAGTGACTTTGGGCTTCCCCTGATGATTTTTATTACAACGAAACAAAATGAAACTCGCAGAGAGAGGCGATCAAAGTTTCACTTATCAGGTTTTTGCCTGAGGAGCTCTACAGTTCCTGCCTGACGAACCCTCAAACGACACTGACACCGATACCCCTTTTGTCTTCTTGAAAATATAATATACCTAAGCATATAGTCATTTTCATATCTCATGACTGAGAGTATTAATTGAAAATACTACCAATATGGTGATTCACCCTTGAACAGATTAAAAGAAAAACAGAAAGCAGATATACAGTAGCAAGGCTTCCACATTCCAGCATGGATGAGCTAGAGAGCGACTAACAACCTAGTGAAAGAGTCTGCTGCAAAATGACAGCGTCTGAAAAGATTCGAGATGAAAACAAGCTGCATATACAAAAGTGTTGAACACGCACAGGCTACAATTACCAGAGAGATCCTGCGGGGAGGAAAGACTGTTAGAAGATGCATGCAGTAAAGTCTATGGCTCACCGCTTGAAAGGGAAGAAAGAGAGACTGACAGTCCTAACAGGAGGAGGCCATCTTTTTAAGCTCTGAGACGAGGAACCCTTTTAATTCCATCCGAAAGACAGTCATAGAATTGGAGCCCCTGCTATATACCCCTGGATAACAAGGTCCTCCCTTGCTGAAAATATCAACTTAAATCTTCGTGGTCCTGATCTGTATAACTAGGTAAGAATGGTTCAGGGAAAGACAAGTCTCATACATAAAATTGTTGAAACATTTGCTATCTGGAGACTGATATAAAGGCTGAATATATGCCGCAAAACTATGAAGATATGCTTGAACTTATGACTCATAGAGTACCTCTGCCCTGATGGCAGCAAAGAAGAAAGACCAAAAATCAGAACCTTTTAGAGTTCAGCTAAACTATACATCAGATGATAGAACACCCAACTCTGAACTCTCAGGTGGTCAAAGGCAGAAGATTTTCTACTTAAGATGAGCATATCTAAGGCAAATGTACTATACTTGATGAGCTCCACCAGGAATCTTTTCTCCTCTTTCAGGTCCCGTAATCAGAAGGATGCTAATGGAATTTCCGGGTGCCATCATAAGCATTCATGATGACAGGAAGTACATAGAAGAGGTCTGTGATAAAGGTCTATGTTTTGACAAAAGACGGTCTCAGTAGTGTCTGCTAAATATTCAGGGACCGCCAGCAAGCAGAAGTACAGATAAGATATAAAAATTTTTATTAAATGATCGTGTATATCATTCTCATGTGGCAGCCCCATAACTTAGCTTAATCTATAACCCCGCTCAAATCCATTTACCTTAAGATTTTTCGGGATAGCATCATCTTTTTCAATTGTTGTAACATATTTCTATGGTTTCTTGTTTCTGTGTATATTATTCTACATTTTTCAAGGCAATTTCGTAACAAAATATCTGCTACTCTCTCTTATCTCACTCCATAAGTTTTTCAGCATCGAAGATGTCTTAAGGAGTTTTCCATACTCTAAGATCCACACTGGAGTGTTCCTTATGAAATTCGATATTGTAATAATTGGTCTCAAGCTCTGATATAGTAAACCATTTCTGAACCTCAGCCAGGAGCAGCTCCTCGCTGTCATCAGAAGGAGTGAAATACTCTTTCCATAAACATTACTAGCATTGAGTGCCTTTTCCGCCTTTTCTGTAGGCAATAACTAGAGCCTTCTGCTTTAGCATTCAGACATATATGGCAAATTCTTCCTGAAAGTCTCTAGTCAGTGCTACAAGCTCTCAGATCCCAGACTACTTATAGTCTAATATAAATCTTATCCCGCACCTTGTCTAAAGGCTCTACCAGGAGTAAAGCTTCTCATACTCTTTTCTTCTCGTCCCTTGCATAAAGCTCATACATACCGTCTTACATCCCGCCTCCTCCCTTAGCCATATTTTAAGCACATTAAATAACCTTTTTAGATATTCTCTTCTGTAAAGTCTTTATAAAGTAATTATTATGACTCTGAGAGTACTCATAGAAACTACACTTATCTTCCTCATATCAAAGCCTGCTTCTTCCATAGCCCGGAAGTTCAGCTGATAATATGTCTCCATTTTCAAGTATATCTTTTATCCTATATTTGCTCTCACATTTGCGGAAAAGCTCACGTTGTGACTGATGTGTCTATAGCCATTCTCTTTATCCTTTATAAACTCCAAGAGCTACCTCATTAGATATATCATCAAAGCCCTTCCTCCTATATCCCCATAAAAGCACAGAGAAATCCTCCCAACCCCCTGGAGTAATCTATTCCTTCCTCTCTACAGTTGCTCCATGTGGTAGAAATTTTCTTTAATCTCCAGGAGCCTATATAGCAGTGATGAACTCCCTGCTTTATCGCATAATTCTTCCATACACGCTATATCTCTGCTTCCAAATTGTTGGTCTGTCTTATCTCCTATCCAGAGTAACAGTATCAAACTCCCTTACAGACTTATTATAGCCCGCAGGATTGCCTGCAGTAACTACAATCCCAGCCCCTCAGGGTACACTGCAGTTTCCAAACTTCTTCCTCGTGTGTGAAAGTCCGGGGCATCACAGGCGCAAGAGTCCTGACACACAGGCTAATTCCCACTCGCGAAAGTGCATTCCTCCCTAATGCCTGCATTCCTCTATGCTGCTCGTAGATACTCTGCTATAATCTCACCCAGTGGTATCCAGCGTAGAATGCACAGCTCACCGCCCACATCCTCCCTTTATAGGGCAAAGACCCACTCCACCTCCTGGCCCTCTGTGGCCATGGTGGCAATAGTGACATGACATGGCAACTCTTCCGTCGCCGCCACCGCTCCATAACTCGCAGTCCCACTCCACTCCCTGGAGGTCCCACCAGAGGGAGTCGCTAGCTTTCCACCTGCATCAAACAACTGCTCCAGCCCATCCTTTTTCCAAGTACAACGCCAAAGCACGCTCTATCCTCGTCTCAGCCGCTTCTATATTCATATCTTTTACCCTCTCTAAACATTTTACCACCAAATGCATTGCCCACACAGGAAACTCTCCACTTGTATAAGTGAATCTTTCCATCAGGGTAAGCAGTCTCTTAGGAAACACAAAACCACATCGTACCTAGGCTTTTTACTTCAGGATAAATACTATATCCGTCTGTAAAGTAATTAATCCGAAGGCTTGCCTCATCCCGCCTTCTTTCACTTCATCCGCAATATTATGCAAATGCCGCTCCCAAAGTCGTGTGCCTCCACGCCCGATAATCAAACTCCTTTATGTACTCTCTGTAGTTCAGCCTCATTATGAAGAACCTTTACATCCTGAATCTGATTGTCGATTGAATAACAACACATCTTCTGG
>BNJV01000309.1_pt1 | contig 47330 bp, 52 predicted proteins | sample 8540591 | NCBI WGS metagenome assembly BNJV01 (sample SAMD00202457, study PRJDB9452) | human saliva metagenome | host: Homo sapiens
AAGAACATATTTTCGATATAAAAAACACTCAGTATCATACGATACCGAGTGTTTTCAAAGGTTAATTTAGATTTGATCGATAAGATTAACCATTTCAATAGCCCCCATAGCGCAATCGTAACCTTTATTACCCGCTTTTGTACCAGCACGTTCGATAGCTTGTTCAATATTTTTCAGTTGTTACTACACCGAACATAACAGGGATACCGGTTTCTAAAGAAACGTGAGCAATACCTTTTGCCACTTCATTACAAACATAGTCATAATGTGTAGTAGCCCCACGAATAACTGCACCTACACAAATAACAGCATCATAACGACCAGATAAAGCTGCTTTTTTTGCAATCAAAGGAATTTCATAGGCACCAGGAACCCAAATGACTGTAATATCTTCTTGTTTAACATCATGACGCAATAAGCAATCTTCTGCGCCACCAATTAATTTAGATGTAATGAACTCATTGAAACGTGAACCAATAATGGCAAATTTCTTACCAGTACCAACCAAATTACCTTCTTGAACCATCATGTTATAGCCTCCTATGAATGATTAGTTTACATATCTAAGTTAGTAAAGAAAAATTAGTCCTCTAACATATGTCCCATTTTTTCTTCTTTTGTTTTTAAATAGCCTGCATTAAATTTGTTAGCAGGAATAATGAGAGGTACACGTTTGTGTACATCAACACCCCAATGTTCTAAGCCATGGCGTTTTTCAGGATTATTCGTCAATAAACGGATACTCTTAATACCTAAGAATCGAATAATTTGAGCCGCTAATGAATATTCGCGCATATCTGCAGGGAAACCTAATTGTTCATTCGCTTCTACTGTATCAAGGCCTTGTTCTTGTAATGCATAGGCTTTAATTTTATTGGTTAAGCCAATACCACGACCTTCTTGACGCATATAGACTACAACGCCTTTGCCCTCTTTTTCGATGGACCGTAATGCATTTTCTAATTGTTCACCACAATCGCAACGTTTAGAACCAAATACATCCCCTGTTAAACATTCGGAGTGAATACGTACAAGTACATCTTCACAATCTTGTACATCGCCCTTAACGATTGCTAGATGCTCTTTATGATCTAAATCATTTTTAAATACGAAGATATTGAAATCACCAAATTTTGTTGGTAATTTGGAACAAGCGCCTAATCCAATCATATCCTCATGTTGTTTGCGGTATTCAATGAGTTCAGCTACGGACGCAATTTTCAAATCATGTTCCTTAGCAAATTCGATTAGATCCGGTAAACGTGCCATATCACCATCATCTTTAGTGATTTCACAGATAACAGCAGCCTCTTGCAAACCAGCAAGACGACAAAGGTCAACAGATGCTTCCGTATGACCTTGACGTACGAGAACGCCACCTTCTTTATATACCAATGGGAAAACATGACCAGGGCGACGGAAATCAGCAGGTTTTGCAGTTGGATCTAATAATTTTTGAATCGTATAGGCCCGTTCTGCAGGAGAAACACCTGTAGTTGTATCTACATGGTCAATGGTAACAGTAAATGCTGTTTCATGATTATCCGTATTCTTTGTAACCATTGCAGGAATACCAAGGCGTTCTAAAGCTTCTCGTCTCATTGGAGTGCACACGATACCACGTGCATATTTAACAAAGAAATTAATATTTTCTTGAGTAGCAAACTCGGCAGCGATAATTAAATCCCCTTCATTTTCGCGACTTTCATCATCAACGATAATAACAGGTTTACCAACTTTCATATCTTGAAGAACTTCTTCAATTGTATTCAATGTATAATTCATGGAGACAACTCCTCCTTTTACATAAATCCATTCTCTACTAATAGAGATTCCATGGATTTTTGAGACTTACTTGTATGTGTAGGCGCATCTAATGTCATAAAATGACGAATATAACGGCCTGTAATATCTGTTTCTAAATTTACCTCTGTACCAATCGACGCATGTCCGAGCACAGTTTCGCTTAATGTATGTGGAATGATAGATACGGAAAAGGTCGATTCCGATCTTTCCATAATCGTTAAGCTAATGCCATCGATTGTAATAGATCCTTTATAAATGACGTAATCCATAATCGATTTTGGAGCAGAAATAGTGACAATTGCATTATCTGTTCGTTTCATATTGACGATGCGACCTGTACCATCCACATGACCAGCTACAATATGACCTCCAAACCTTCCATTAGCAGCCATAGCGCGTTCGAGATTAACGGGTTGATTTACCTTTAAATTGGTAAATGTCGTCATACTTATTGACTCTGGCATAACATCTGCAGTAAATTGGTGATTTCCAATAGATGTGGCAGTTAAACAAACGCCATTAACCGCTACAGAATCGCCAATTTTTAAATCGTCAAAAATTGTATTGCCACCGATCGTCAACACTAAGGATTGGGCACCCTTTTTAACGCTTACTATTTTGCCAACTTCTTCAACGATGCCTGTAAACATAGGAGCCCTCCCTTCCTAAACGATAGGATTCTATACGAATATTATTATCTAGTATTCGCGAACTAGCAAATTCGAGTGTAGGCGCCTCATGTAATGTAGCAAAACCGGTACCACCTACAGCAGCTGTACTATTCGCGCCCCCTATGACAAGATTGCCTATATAGGTAACAATTTTATCAAAGGCCAACGATTCAACAAAGGAACTGATAATGGTGGAACCACCTTCAACAAGCACTGATGTGTATTCTTGTTCCCCAAGATGTTCCAAACACGCTTGAATATCTATCTTCTTAATATCTATAGCTACATCGGTGGTACGACCTTGACGCACCGATTTTGTTGGGAGTTCTTCTACAATCGCTCCAACATTAGCCAAAGCAATTCTACGCTGTTCTGGACAACCTTTCGCTACATAAATGATAACCTTACGATTTGGTATCGTAAATACCTTTGCATCCGTTGGCGTACGCCCCTGACTATCCAGAATAATAATATCTGGCTGATGCACCTCTAATGTATTATCTATCGATACATCGTGTCTGTTGATAAGTGCTTCATATAATTCATCTCTAGTGAGCCTACAATTAAGCAATGGATCATCAGCCAAGATGGTACCAATACCAACAAGCATCGCATCATGAGACGCTCGCAATATATGTCCGTCCTTACGGGAACTTTCATTCGTAATCCATTGAGATTGACCTGTGAAAGTAGCAATTTTACCATCTAGGGACATAGCACTTTTTATGGTTACAAACGGTTTATGTGTTTGAATAAATGTAAAGAAATGTTCATTCAACTGAATACATTCATCCACACATACATCTGTAGTTACCTCTATACCTGCCTCAGTAAGAATTTGAATGCCCTTACCAGCCACTAGTGGATTTGGATCGGTACTACCAATCACAACGCGAGCAATACCAGATTCAACGACACGCTTTGCACATGGCGGGGTCTTACCATAATGAGCACAAGGCTCAAGAGTTACATATAAGGTAGCCCCCTAGCATTGTCGCCCTGCGGCATCTAAAGCATGCACTTCCGCATGGGCCTCACCAGCCTTATGGTGATACCCTTCGCCAACTATTGTATTATTTTTTACTACGACGGCACCAACCAAAGGATTGGGCGATGTATGTCCAGTTGCCATTTTCGCTAGAGAAATGGCACGCTTCATATATAATTCGTCGTTCATCATAATACCTCAATAAAAAAAGGACTATAAACATAGTCCTTGGGTCATCATATATACACATACAAAATATATGTGCTATTGTCTTTTCTCATCCAGACTCTACTGTCGGTATCGGAATTGCACCGATTCATGCCATATAGCTCGCGGACTATAACCGCCGGTAAGGAATTTCACCTATCCCCAAAGACTTATCATATTAATTTATATGTTTATAGTACCACTTTTATGATACTTTCGCAAGATTATACATTTGTATATGAGAAAACTTATTAATATCCATCTCAACTATATAGCACTTTTAGAAATTGAACTAATTTTGTGATGTATACAATATATTGTGATAAAAGTCACATAATATGCAATCATAAGATACTACTATTTATAGTATACAATGAATTATATTTTTAAATAACATTAATTATCATATAGAGGTGATAATATGGCAAAAAAACGTATATCAGATGTACTCATAGAAGTATTAGCTAACGCAGGTATTGAAAGAATTTATGGTATTACTGGGGATAGTTTAAACTCGGTAAACGATAGTTTACGTCGTAATGGGAAAATTCAATTTGAACACGTGCGCCACGAAGAATCTGCAGCCTTCGCTGCTGGTGCAGAGGCTCTATTAACAGGTAAATTAACCGTATGTGCTGGTAGCTCTGGCCCTGGTAATCTCCATTTGATCAATGGTCTATTTGATTGTCATCGCAATCGTGTACCAGTGCTCGCTATTGCCTCTCATATTCCACAATCCGAAGTCGGTCTCAACTATTTCCAAGAAACACATCCAGAAAATTTATTTAAAGAGTGCTCTTGTTTCTGTGAACTCGTTTCTAATCCAAAGCAAATGCCGGAAATCCTATTCCGCGCCATGAATGCCGCAGTTGGCAATCGCGATGTAGCCGTAATCGTTCTACCTGGTGATGTGGCCGTTATGGAAACAGAAATTGATGAATTACCTACATGGCATGCACCTAAATTGCCACGCGTAATTCCTCAATCAGAGGATATTCTTGAAATGGTCCAACATATAACCAATGGCAAACGCATTACACTTTTCTGTGGTGCTGGTTGTGCCGGTGCTCATGACGAAGTGGTTGAACTTGCTACTAAATTACAAGCCCCTGTTGTACATGCTTTCAGAGGCAAAGAATGGGTTGAGTGGGATAATCCTTATGATGTGGGCATGACAGGTTTGCTTGGTTATACATCCGGTTACCGTGCTATTGAGCAATGCGATACACTAATCATGTTAGGTACCGATTTCCCTTATCGTCCATTCTATCCTGAAAATGCTAAGGTAATTCAAGTAGACATTAACCCATCCGCTCTTGGTGCACGCGTTCCATTAACACAAGGTATCATTGGTTCTGTAAAAGATACCTTACACGAACTACTTCCTCATCTTACACAACGTGATGATACAGAATTCATCGATACCGTTCGTAAAGCATACACTAAATTCCGCAATGATTTGGACAGCTATGCTGTTGCAGAACAAGATGGTGTAGCAATTCACCCTCAATATTTCGTAAATCGTCTCAATAAATTGGCTGCTGATGATGCCATCTTTACATTTGATGTGGGCACCCCTGTTATCTGGACTGCACGCCATATTAAAACGAATGGCAAACGTCGTATCATTGGCTCCTACAACCATGGTTCCATGGCCAATGCAATGATGCATGCAATAGGCGCTCAAAACGCATGTCCAAATCGCCAAGTTATCTCCCTTTCTGGAGATGGCGGTTTTACAATGATGATGGGTGAAATGTTGTCATTAAAACAATTAAATCTCCCTGTAAAAGTATTCGTATTTCAACAATGAAGAACTTAGCTTCATCGCCATGGAAATGAAAGCTTCTGGTTACTTAGATTATGCTACAGACTTCGTAAATCCTGATTTTGGTAAACTTGCTGAGGCAGCTGGTATCAAAGGTATTAGCATTACAAACTCTAGTGAAGTTGATGAAAAAATTAAAGAAGCTTTGAACTATAATGAAGGTCCTGTTATTATCAATGTCCGTGTTGATAAACAAGAACTTGCTATGCCTCCAAAAATTGCATACCAACAAGCAAAAGGCTTTAGTAAATACTTGATCAACGCCATCCTTGATGGACGTGGTACAGAACTTAAAGAAATGGCTAAAACTAACTGGATGAAATATAAATCTTTGTACTAAAAATATAAAATAAGTACTATATGAGCTTTTGATATACATATTAGATAAGATTTTATCTAATATGTATATCAAATGTAATTCAGTACCCTCAATTCTTCTTTGGCACTAATCATATTTATGGTTAGTGCCATTCTTTATGCAAAAAAATAGCATATGTACTCTAAATCACGCAATGTATCTATATTCAGAGCTTATTTGAAATGCTATGAATTTAATATGTTATAAAAAAATAATGTTGGAAGTGACACTGTTATGATGCCATTCCATTATTATATTATAGAATCATTACATATATTTATTCAATCTAAATTAATATAATCATATAAAAAAATAGTTTACAAACTACCTTACAGAGATTCTCATATTTATAGAGTCTTTTTAATGTATTAATAACAGAAGGTAACAAATCAACTATACCTAACGAAGCAAATATTACTTTATTAAAGTTATACCATTCTTGATTATCTAATTGTTCAAGAATATTAGGAACTTCATTTTTAGATAATTTTTTTCCCAAAGACTAATAATCAATTTCTGTTTATCACTTGAAATAAGATTATAATTCAATAGCGTACTATCTAAAATTCCATCTTTAGTAGTATCTAAGACACCTAATCCACGGCCAAATCCAGTAGCTTCAATCATTAATTGACCATAATATGAGTTTAGTAATGCATGAATTAGAACTCTATCAACAGAAACATGTTCTTTAAGTTTAAATACCGTAAGTCGTTGATTAATTATTAAATCTCTTGGGGTCATAGCCCAAAAATAATCTTTTGTTCTGGATTAATAGATGTTACAAAGTCCCCCGTAACTACGTCAGGAAATTGATACCAATATACCAACTTTTCTTGGGATTTAGTTTTTTTCTTGATGAATATATGATTTAATATACTTTATAGCACCTTGTTTTTTTAAAGTTGATTAAATCTTCTAAGCTTTCTCGAACTACAAAAAGCATTACTATCAGATTTTTGCATAAAAAAATTATTAATACTTGATGGCGTTTTTTTAATACTGGTTTAATATATTCATCTTCAATATTTGCAGATATATCATAGAAGAATTTATCATTTGTTGATTTAACACCCCTTCTTCCCTCAAACACATCCGTCATTGGAATAATTTTTATCAGTTAACTTTTTAAACCAATTAAAATTATGAAATAAGATATTCAATGAAATACCATTATCTATAAAAATTCTCTATATCAGATTTAGAATATTCACATACATCATAAAAAAACATTGGACTTCTCTTCTAGTAGCAATGATTTAGATATATTATCAATATCCTTATCACTACATTGCAAAATATTTGACTTCATACGTATAAATTTAACGTTTTTTTATTAGAGTTTGACTTTTTCAAAGTTATAATTGTTGTTATAACATCCGTATTTTTTTAAACCATCTTCCTGAAGTAGATATTATAACATTTTTTTATTTCAAATAATTTGAATAAGGTTAATATAAAGTTATCCTTATTCTTAGTTTTTTTAACCAAGAATTAGAAATAATAACTGACAAGACTCCATCTTCCTCTAATAATCGTTCTAAAGCTATAATAGCAAATTGATACCAATCATTTTTTTAAAGCTAATTCACTAATATTACGATTAAACAGCAATTTATTAATCTCAATCAATTTATTTAATTCATATTCTATTTTTTTGAATATCGTTCTGATCTAATAAATGGTAAATTAGCAGCAATATAATTAAATTTAGGAACCACTTTATTAATTAAGGTACCATTTGACGGATCCACAAAATTTATACAATCATTTGGTTGAAACGTTAATAAATCTTGTTGAAAAAAACTAAGTTTGGTAAATGAAGACTATCTATTTGAGTTATAGACATATTAGCTATTTGTAATGGAAAATTATATTTATCCCATAACCAAACATGATTATGTGCGTACATTAATCCTTGTGATTTTTGCAACTAGATTCATTATGGTACTGCCAATAGTGCCAGATCCGGTACACGGATCAGCAAATTCACCTTTTGTTGATTCAACCGATGAAAAAACTAAAAAGCTTAGCTAAGTTCTGTGGTGTAACAAACAGACCCATTACTTGACGTTTAGAAACATTAATTAATCCTTCAAGTAAATCAGAGAAAGTTTTATTGTCAAAATCATCATATTGTTTACTATATATAAAAGATGTATACTGCGTAAAATATCTTTTTATACTTACTGATAAAAAAATATATCATTTTCATCAGTAAATAAAATAGTATAAAAGTCCGACTTTAAAAATCGCTTCATTAAATTGGGTGCGAATTTCTTCAAAAAGTAATATTATTATCCAACAATGAATCTAAAAGCCACTTTAACTAGATTATGTCTGTTCTTTATAATATTGGCAAAGGTTATTCTATTAATCCATTTTAATAAAAATATTTTTTTAGCAAATAGTTTCGCTTTATCCAAATAAGAAACCTGATTAATATTTTTCCTTGTATTCAAAAAAATCTCATTATTATACCATTTAGTAATTTGTGCCTCTAATATACGATTTCCAGATTGAATATAATAATCGGCAAGAGAATCGGCATATTTACTTGCAATATTACTAGCTATATTACTAGAGTTTATTGATAGAGAAATACTTTTTAACTTGTTTATTTAAAAAAACATATTATTCAAAAAAATAATGATTTCTAATAATAGTTTTTTTCCATTTATCTCTATTTTTTTAATCACATCATTTCGATTATTATTACATTTTAAGTCATCCCATATTTTTGATTTGAGTCCAAGAGGTTTCTCTCCGGCAATATAATAAAGTATATTTAAAATTAAATAGGATAATTACATTAGTATTAAGTCTATTTGCTTTATCAATAGCATTACTTAATAATTCATCATCATAAATATCCGTATCAGGTAGCTTTTAGTTCCCAACCAACAGCAACCTCATTTTGCCCTTTATCTAAATAATATAAGACATCGGGAAACAAAAAAATTAGCTCTATTGTCAAGGTTATTCGTACGACCTAAAGACTGTTCACCTGCCGCTTCCTTAAAAAAACAAAGTCATTTAGATCAAATATTTTTTTGAGATTCTTTTTATTAATTCAATAGCTTCACTTCGCTCATTAGCCCTTAATAATGTCAATATTATTCTACCTCATTTATTATATTAGTTTTTTTAATACTAATTTTTTAGTATTATCTAATTCTGAATATGCTTTAATAATACGATTTTTTTAGATATTTGGATATAATCTACATCAACATGTTTAAATTTTTGAGAAAATTCATTCTTTTCAATTCCGATGAAATTTCTACCTTCTAATATTGCAGCAACTAAAAAGGAACCACTGCCCGAAGTATTATCTAAAATAATATCGCCTGGATTAGTATAGGTTTTTTTATTAAGTATCTACCAAGTTCTATTGGTTTCTGTGTAGGATGAATAACCTCCCCTTCAGATTCGGCAGTTTTAAAATACAAAATATCTAAAGGAAATCTGGCACCATCACTCTTTACATGAACAGGATCAAAATCACCATAAGATCCTGTTAGTTGATTTTTTCTAACACCTTTATCATAAGCACTTCCATTAGTCATTTGGAGGTTATAAACTGGTTGTTTTTTTATAAAACACAAGAACTTCTTCAAATTTTTCGTAAAGGCTGCTTTTTTGAATTCAAAAAGTTAGTGGCTTTAGATTTAATCCATATATATTTATATTTATAATATTTAGTATTTGATAACATAAGCTGAGCAGCAAATAAACCACTAGCAGTAAATACCATTGCACCATTATCCTTAATTATTCTCAGATATTCCTTCCATAATTGATCTAAAGGTATTAAACTGTCCCATTTATTTTGTGTTGTACCATAAGGTAAATCAACTAGTATCATATTGATGCTTTTATCTGGTATACGCTGCATCACTTCTATCGTATCACCTTCAATAATATTATTTATATATTCGTCAATATGTTTATAATCCATAATACTCCTACAAAATAAAATCAACGAATTAACCAAACAACGACATTTGTTCGTCTTCTGGCAAATCACCACAGCATTTTAGTTCTTTCATCGTTTCAATGATGGTAGCAGAAACCTTACAACGACGTTGCAAGTCTTTTAAGGATGTAAACGGTTTTGTCTCCCGTTCTTCTACAATCACATCAGCAACGGTTTCACCAAGTGAATCGATAGCTAAGAATGGTGGTAATAGTGCGCCGTCCTTAATGCTAAATCGGCGAGCCCCTGAATGTTGAATATCTACGTTGATAAATCGATACCCCCGTTGATACATTTCCATGGATACCTCTAAGGCGGACATCAAATCCTTTTCCTTAGGGCTGGCACCACGGTCAAGAGCTTTAATACGATTAAATTCTTTCAATTGTGTATTCAAATCACCTGTCATGATCCGTAAATCAAAGGCTTTTGCACGAATGGAGAAATAGGCAGCATAAAATGCCAACGGATGATATACCTTAAACCACGCAATGCGGAATGCCATCATAACGTAAGCAACTGCATGGGCACGCGGGAATAGATAGGATATCTTTTTACACGAATCAATAAACCATTCTGGAATATTATTTTCTCGCATTTCTTTTTCAAACTCCGTAGTCGCTTGGCCTTGTTTATTTCTCTTTTCAATGCCCTTCCCTTTACGAACATTTTCCATGACGAAGAAACTATTTTTCTTATTCATGCCACGATGAATTAAAAAGTTCATTACGTCATCACGAGTAGAAATAGCTTCGTTCAATTTACAAGTACCATTTTTAATGAGTTCCTGTGCATTATCGAGCCATACATTCGTACCGTGGGAGAAACCAGAAATACGAACAAGGTCAGAGAAGGTTTGTGGCCTAGAATCTTCTAACATGCCCCGTACAAATTTCGTACCACATTCCGGTACGGCAAGGCTAGCTACTTGGTCCCCTTGCAATTGTTCAGGCGTCAATCCGATACCCTCTGTTGATGAGATAGGCTTAGCGTTCTCGGATCATCAAAAGGAATCGTCTTCGCATCAATACCGGTCAAATCCTCCAGCATACGAATAATCGTCGGATCATCATGGCCCAGAATATCGAGTTTTGTCATACGCCCTTCAATAGAGTGATAATCAAAGTGAGTCGTTAATACGCCACTCTCTTTTTTATTGGCCGGATGCTGAATCGGCGTAAAATGGTGCACATCCATATCACGAGGACATACCATGATGCCACCCGGATGTTGGCCTGTTGTATTTTTTACATTTGTAAAACCTTTTGCGAGGTGCTCAAGGAATCCACTGCGAGCCTGAATATTTATTAGCTCTGCATATTTCTTTACATACCCAAATGCAGTCTTATCTGCAATGGTACCTATCGTACCAGCCTTAAATACATTGTCACGACCGAACAATTCTTCTGTGTACTTATGAGCCTTCGCTTGGTAGTCACCAGAGAAATTCAAATCGATATCTGGAACCTTATCGCCTTCGAAACCAAGGAAGATAGCAAACGGAATGTCATGGCCATTCGTTTGTAATGGATGACCGCAATTAGGACAGTCACGACGCGGTAAATCGAATCCACCGGCGTATTCACCATTTTCATAAAATTCCGACCACTTACATTCAGGGCAAATATAATGCGGTGGCAATGGATTAACTTCTGTAATCTCCGACATGGTCGCTGCAAAGGACGAACCTACAGAACCACGAGAACCTACGAGATAGCCATCATCTAGCGATTTTTTTACCAGCTTATGAGCGATATAGTAAAGCACGCCATAACCATTGCTGATGATACAGTCGAGCTCATAATCTAGGCGTTCTTGTACAACACGAGGCAATGGATCACCATAAATCTTCTTCGCATTTACATAACACATTTCTGTGAAAGCTTCATCGGCCCCTTCGATTTTAGGTGAATATGTGCCATCTGGCACTGGTTTAATGTCTTCAATACTATCGTTGATGACCCGTGTATTCGCAACAACAACCTCATAGGCCTTTTCTTCACTCAAATATGGGAATGAAGCTAACATTTCATCAGTAGTACGCAAATGTAAATCCGGTTGTTCATCCGCATCAGGGAACCCACAAGCGGTTAACATAATCTCACGATATATCTTTTCCTCTGGTGTTAAATAATGAACGTCACAGGTAGCACATACGCGTTTATTGAGGGCTTCGCCCAATTCAATAACCGTCTTATTCATATCGATAAGAGCTTGTTCATCTGGCACGATACCCTTGCGAATTAAGAATGTATTGTTGGTATGTGGTTGAATTTCAAGGTAATCATAGAATGATGCAATCGTTAATAGCTCTTCTTTGGAGGAACCTTTAACAATAGCCTGCATCAATTCACCTGCTTCACAGGCAGACCCTATAAGAATACCTTCACGATGCTCTTCAATGATAGAACGAGGCAAACGAGGTCTCCGTTTATAGTATTCCAAATGGGATATGGAAATCATTTTATACAGATTACGTAAGCCCACCATGTTTTGAGCTAACAAAATAATGTGATAACGAGGCGCTTCATCTTTTCGTTTTACAACGTCTAAGGATAATTCCTTTTCTAAATCCGCATCATCAACGAGATATCCTTCAACGCCATAAATAACCTTAACACCAAGTTCTTTACCAAGTGCTTGTGCTTCAGGAAAGGCTTGTACAACACCATGGTCCGTAATAGCGACCGCAGGATGGCCCCATTTTTTGACAGTTTTAAATAAATCCTTAATCGATACGAGTGCATCTTTATCACTCATCTTAGTATGGAGATGAAGCTCAACACGAGAATCTGGTCTATCTTCTGTCCGTTCATTTGTATTGTCTTCTTCGATAGCTTCGATACTACGTATAGATAAAATATAGTCCTTATCAAATCGATCATCAAAGTTGACACTACCTTGAACACGCACCTTTTGCAATTTCTTTAATTGCTTTTAATAAGGCATCCCCTTCTTCTGGACTATTCGTAAATTTGATAAACTTCATACTGTTCGTATCATCTACGATACTGCCATTTACGATACTTTTACCAGTCCTAGTATCGCGTTTATCAAGGCCAACGAACACACCTTCAAAAATAACACTTGGTGTTTCTACAGTGCCCATGATACTGGAGGTCGTGCCCTCAATGCGTGGACCTAAAATCATACCCTCATCAGTTGGTGCATCCTTAGGCGCGCGTTGTGGATATTTCTTACCACCTTTGTGTTGATGTCCACTATTAGCTGAAGATGTAGATGATGAGCTACTAGATACAGATGGATTTCTTGTAGTTACAGACTCATACGATGTGGGGTCTGGATTAAAATAGTCCAATTCCACCGCATCCATAAATGGCACAAACTCATCTGCATAATCAATTTCATCATCGTTATTGCCAGCAAAGGACTTTCCTCTCTCTGGCATGTTTTCTTCTTCTAATTTTTGTCGATGCGCTTCAACATCTTCAATAAATTCACCTACACCACAACCACCGGCATAGTAGTACGGTGCAAATTCTTCATCATCGTCATCTACCTTCCATGCAAAGCAGCAAGATGTAGTTGCATTGGTAGGAATCGTATCAAAGGAAATATTTTTTTCTTTGTACCAAGCAGCTAATCGTTCTTGTAATGACACTAATGTTTTAAACGCTGAATCTGCTGCTTGTATGGTTACCTGTTTATCATCACAATTCACATAGAAAGCAGGTTTACTATTCTGTTTTGGTACTACTCGATAACGTACTTTCATTTTTATCCCTTATACCCACAATAGGTCAAACATAAATCCCTAAATCGCCACATATCCCCTTTGCTTGTGCGACTATCTAATATAACCTCATATAATCCTTTTAAGAGTGCTTTTAAAGCCTTTATAGAAATACGAGAACTTGCTTCATAGGCCAGTTTTATAGGGTACGGCTTATAAGAGGCCCCATTTTCTTTACAAAAATTTTCTACCTGTTTAGCTGTCATACCTGCAGCACGACATTCGCTTACCAATAATTGGAGCCGCAATTGCCCTTCGATATAGCCCATAGCGCGATCGATTTCTTTATAGCTAAACATAAACGGAAATAATTCTAATAAGGTATTCACATCTTGTTTTAATAAAGCTTCTTTAAAGGTAAAGATATTTTTTTAGCTCCATAATTACTACTATGTTCCATTAAAAAGGATCTATCGATTTTCTTATGATTACCTAATAACAGAAAATATCGATCAAACTCGGTGCGCATAAACGCAACCGGCACATCTTGCCATAACTCCAATAGATGAGATAGATAGTCGTGCCCATCAGGCGTCAGCGTATATCCATTAGAGGTGCAATACTGACGAATCCACATCAATAAATCGTCACCTTCTAATCGCTTACATTCCTTATTAGGAATAGATTCTAATATCTTTTTTTATTTTGTTTTTAATCGTTTATCCACCATATCGTGATAGATAATAAGTACTGGATTATCACCGGTATAATTCATCAGTAACTCGGCCAGTGCATCCCATTCTTGACTCTCTTTTTGGCCTGCTTTTTTCAAGATAGGTAGATTGATAAGACAAAATACCTTGGCATCGCCAAATAAAGAATCCTCCATCAATTGTTCTGATATTTTTAGAAGGACCTGCTTCATCATGCAACACGCGCACATCTAGGTTTTTTTATGAGATAAGAAAAAAACTTTTGTTTCTCTTCTTCTATGAGTTGTGGTTCATTACCATAGATTAGATATACTTGATTCATCGCCAGTCCTCCTTTCATAATCGATAGTCCGAAATATATTGATAGCCCCATAAATGAACATGTTCTGCATCGGGATCAATGTCTCGCATCGCTCCTCGAGGCATGCTAACAAGCACGGGATGATTCAAATGTAATGCTACAATTTGATTCATCATATACGACTGAGAGGTAATCAAAATAGTGTTCCTCATATCATTTAATTGTAGTTTTTTCACCATTTTGTCTATTATAGACCATCACAGACGATATATCATTTTTTTGTATAAAAACAGTATTTTTGCCCGTCGATTGAAATCGTTGAACATGAGCATTTTTTAATGGAATACCAAAACTTTGGAGTCCATTTCTTACGCGAATTTCACTGGCTTTCATAGGAATAGCATCAGGTGTATCAATATATACCATAGCTATTTTTTCATAAGGCTTAACAATGAGGAATGCATTTGACTGTTTCATAGGTATAATATGCAAAATCGTTTCATTCCTATATAAGATGCCACTATAAGCTATCGCAATTATGCCAATTCCCATAAGTACAATTCCTTTTGTGAAAGTTCTAAATTTAAGCTTTAATGAGACTAGGTTAATATATAGTAATCCCACACATCCATAGTATAACACTCCTAATGTGGCAGAAATGGTACCTATCCACCATAGACATATAGAACTGTTAGCGAGATGCGCATTTACATATAAACAGATAGTTAATATCCAGTCGATTACGTTCCAAACCATACCTATTGGTATAAGTAAAGATATTATGGTACAACCAAATAACATAACAATAGCTATATCAAGTAAAGGTGTAATAATAATAGCTGCAAAAAGACTTGCTAAACTCAAATAGTGAAAGTAATAGAGCTGGAACGGTATCAATAAAAGTTGTGCACTGATGCAGAGTACTAGTGGAGCTTTCACAATCGGTGGCAATACTGTGATCCATCGATATAATGGCATGCCAAATAATAAGAGCCCATAGGTGGCACCAAAGGATAGTTGAAAGCTTACATCTAATATAAGTAATGGATCATAGAGTAAAAATAGTATGGCCGTTACAGCTAACCCTTGTTTTGCAGTATACATCCGACCTTTTAAATAGGCTAAAGCAAGCCAAATTCCCATGATGGTAGAACGCACAACAGGTGCACTAAAACCAACTACTATACAATAAAAGATAGATATTATAATACCACCCATCATAGCATATCGTTTCTGATACGACCTACTCTACATAGACCATATACGATAGAAAATAACAGTGCAATATGGGAACCCGATATAGATAAAATATGAATGATACCGGTGTAGCCAAATTGACGCAACACATCTTGACCTAATTCTCCATAGTGGCCACCTAGAACTAAGGCAATTCCAAGCCATTTGGTTGTATCGGATAGATAACGTTCCATCAATACTTCAACAGCACTACGCATCAAATCAATTATGTGAAGACACCGTTGATAATAACCGATATAAGAATCTATCTTATACTGTTTAAGAGAATCTAAGTCCACCACCTTATAGGTACCATCAAATATGGCGCCCATATCTTCATTACGAATTGCCTTATTTCGCTTATCAATAGTGCCTCGCTCTTCTGTCAAATGGAGAGATTTAGGCGTACCATGAACGATAATGGAATCCCCCATATGAAGATGTGTGGAATTTTCTTGTATTGTTACTCTAATATGTCCATCGGCCTTAATATGCACGCCTTTTGCCGTATCCTTGTATGGCATTAATCCTAACAATACAGCACTAAATGATCTATATTCTTTTCCATCGATTACTTTTAGATCTACCGGAGAATCAATGAGTAGTGCATATTCGCCTTCTTGTGATAAAAAGAATTTACTATGTCCTACATACTGATTAATTTGATGGTTTACATGTACAAATGATACGCCACCTAATACACATGAGACGATGCAGGTTATAACTATATATTTAATTGACAAAGACGATTGTAACCTATAGCGAACCACAGCTTTAACAAATGTATATAGTAGATAACAAGCTGCACCAAACATACAATACCAACTCGTATCGAGCAATACATAATGCGAGCTATAGGCACATAAAATGCCTAGTATGATACCACTGAGTATACAATGAGCTATCTCCGAATAGGTAATGAGCATATTTAGGGTCAAATAGATAGGTAAATTAGACTGTAATTTTATCGCGTATCTTTTTAAATAATCCATCGCCGATACCTTTGACGTGCTTAATATCCTCTATAGATGTAAAAGTGCCCTTACTTTGACGATACTCTTCAATCCGTTTTGCCATGGTTGGCCCAATTCCAGGCAGTGAATCTAGTTCTTTAACGGTAGCCGTGTTAATATTAATCTTTTGATTTCGGAGTAATGATTCAGGATTTCCGTGAAAGTTAAATTTAACGTGAATATGCTGTCCACCTGTCACTGTTTCTGCTAAGTTGATGGACTCTACATCTCCATATGGTAGTGCACCTCCAGCCCCCTTATAACATCGCCAATAGTCGAGCTAGATGCCACCTTATACAGTCCTGGCGATTGAACAGCACCTGTTACATAAACAATACTATCCTTACCCTCCTCTTGTTGTGGTTCTCGTTGTGTTATATCACCATTCATGGAAAGGGGCGTATTATCCTGTTGTTCAGTTGTAGTCCCCTTTGTCGTATCAGCGGCTAATACAGATGAATCTGGCATTATGGTGCTTCCTTCTGTTATAATAGGCCATAGGAAATAAATTCCTACTAAAATACACAGGATTATTACAATCCACTTATGTGACATAATAAGTTGTTTCATATGGTCACCTCCTACTACTAGAGTTTCCATATGCAACAAAGAACTCCTACTTGTGACTCTATTAGTCACATAAGCAGGAGTTTTCAAAATGATATCGAATTAAAGGAACATACTTCCCCAGTATATCCTATTACTATGCTAAGGAGTCTATAATGAATCAAGAATTATTACGTAAATACGCCCGTACTCTATTGCAGTCTGGCGTTAATTTACAAGAAAAGCAAACACTCATCGTATCTGTTGATGTAGACAATAAAGATTTTGCAGTCATCGTTACGGAAGAAGCCTATCAATTGGGTGCCAAAGAGGTTATCATCAATTGGCGCCATACACCTATTACGCGCCAACGATTATTACATGCTGATGCATCGGTTCTAGAAACACCAGCAAAATGGATACCCGTATATTACGAACAATATGTAGAGGAAAAAGCTGCATTTTTATCACTTATCAGTGCCAATCCAAAGGCATTAGCAGGCATCCCTACGGAGCGCATTAGCCTAAACTCACGCAATTTTAACAAGGTCCTATCCTTCTACCATACAGCTATCATGAACTCATCCGTAACATGGTGTGTAGCCGCTGTACCAACTGTACTTTGGGCTGAACTTCTTGGCTACGAAGGATCTGATGAAGAAAAAATTGATCAACTATGGCTTACATTATTAAAATTATGCCGTCTCAACGACGTAGAACCAAAAGAAACATATGCGCATCATATGGCTAAGCTACGTCATCGTCGCGAAGCATTAAACGCTCTTGATTTAAAAGCATTGCGATACACCTGTGAAAATGGCACAGATTTACTCCTCGAATTACCAGAAGACCATATTTGGCAAGGTGGAGAAGAGTTCTCCAAAGAGGGTATCAAATTCAATGCCAATATTCCCACAGAAGAGGTATTCTGTGCCCCTCAATGGAATGGTGTAAATGGTAAAGTAGTTAGTACAAAACCACTTATCTACCAAGGCAATCCAATTTCTAACTTCTCCTTTACCTTTGAAAATGGAAAAATTGTTGATTACACAGCTGAAGAAGGGTTAGATATTCTTAAAGAACTCATCGAAACAGACGAAGGATCTCAATATCTTGGTGAAGTAGCCCTCGTGGACCACTATAGCCCTATTAGCCAATCCAATAGAATTTACTATGAAACATTATTTGACGAAAACGCATCCTGCCATTTAGCAATCGGTGCAGCCTATCCAACTTGTCTAAAAAATAGCGATGGTTTATCTGAAGAGGAACTCAAAGAACGTGGTCTCAATCACTCCCTCGCTCATGTAGACTTTATGATTGGTCACGAAAAACATGAATATTAAAGGCATTACAAAAGACGGCCAACAAGTAGATATCATGATCGACGGCCGCTTATTGGTATAACACACAACATATAAAAGGGATGGTACATCCTCCGTAAGCTCCACCGGCCGGGTCTGACTCCGGCCTTCGGCCTCCGCAGGGCCAAAGTCGCTTTCGAAGGATACACCATCCCTCTTTTTTATACTACAGTGTTATTTCCAATACGCGGCCCGTCGATTGATATTCAATAATATCTACACCGGCCGTCTTTAGCATACGTTTTGAAGCCTTAACCTCTTTAGTATCCTTATATAAATCATCACGATAGATAACGGCCTTTATGCCGCTTTGGATGATTGCCTTAGCACATTCATTACAAGGGAATAATGTTACATAAATCTTAGAACCTTCTAGCGAACCACCGCGATAGTTTAGAATCGCATTTAATTCGCTATGAACGGTGTAGAAATATTTGTTATCATCTGCCGTATCCCGTTCCCACGTAAAATCATCATCACTACAGTTTAAGGGCATGCCATTATAACCGATGGATAAGATCTTATTATCATTGCTGACGATACAGGCCCCCACTTGTGTATTAGGATCTTTGGATCGTTGCGCAGCCAAAATAGCAACGCCCATAAAGTATTCGTCCCAAGAAATATAATCGCTACGTTTTGCCATAATAACCTCTCTAGATAATAAAGCCCCCTTCTACCTATGTAGTTGGGGGCTTTCATTATATTAACAAATCATATATAGAAATATTATTTTACAACAATATTCACAAGTTTACCTGGTACGTAGATAACCTTAACGATTTGTTTACCTTCTGTAAATTCTTGAACACGGCTGGATTCTTTAGCCAATGCTTCTAATTCTTCTTTCGTAATATTCACAGAAACAATTAATTTATCGCGAACCTTACCATTAACTTGGAGAACCACTTCTACTTCGTCCACTTCAAGAGCAGATTCTTCGTATGTTGGCCAGTTCATAGTGTGAACGGATTCAGTTTCGCCAAGTTCATGCCACAATTCTTCTGTAATATGTGGTACGAATGGAGCTAACAACAACACGAGATTATGTGTTAACTCATTAGCAAGATCAGCATTCACGGATTCTGCTTTGTCCTTGTGTGCATACATAGCATTAACAAGTTCCATAATCGCACTGATTGCCGTATTAAAGTTGAAGTTATTATCTAAATCTTCTGTAACCTTTTTGATAACACGGTGTAATTCGCGGCGTAATGCCACTTCGTCTTTTGTAAGGTCACCCGTATGATTTTCTTTTGCTGCTTGATCATATGCATCAACAATACGCCATACGCGACCTAAGAAACGATAGGAACCTTCAACACCTTGGTCACTCCAATCAAGATCGCGGTCAACTGGTGCTGCGAACAAGATAAATAGACGCGCCGTATCAGCACCGTATTTATTGATGATTTCTTCTGGAGAAACCACATTGCCTTTGGATTTAGACATCTTGCTGCCTTCTTTAAGTACCATACCTTGTGTCAAAAGACCACGGAATGGTTCGTTAGCTTCGATGAGGCCTAAATCATGGATAACTTTCACAAAGAAACGAGAGTATAACAAGTGCAAAATCGCATGTTCAATACCGCCGATGTATTGGTCAACGTTCATCCAGTAATTAGCAATTTTAGAATCAAATGGTGCTTTATCGTTCAATGCGTCAGTGTAACGCAAGAAGTACCAAGAGGAGTCGATGAATGTATCCATAGTATCTGTTTCACGACGCGCAGGACCACCACATTTAGGGCATGTAGCATTCATGAAAGCTTCGGATGTTGCCAATGGGGATACAGCACCGGATTCAAATTTGACATCTTCAGGAAGACGTACAGGTAATTCTTCTTCTGGTACAAGTTGTTCACCACATGTATCGCAATATACAACAGGAATTGGCACGCCCCAGTAGCGTTGGCGAGAAATAAGCCAATCGCGAAGGCGGAAATTAGTTTTACCTTCACCGATACCGCGTTCGTGAAGTGCAGCTGTAATATTTTTACGAGCCTCTTCAGATGTTTGACCATCAAATTCGCCAGAATTAATCAACACTCCATCTTCGTGGTCAGATTCTTCCCATGCATCGAAATTGTAGCTTTCACCATTGTGAGACACAACAGGTTTAATAGGCAAATCGTATTTATGAGCAAATTCCCAGTCCCGTTCGTCATGAGCAGGAGAACCCATAACGGCACCAGTACCATAATCTACGAGAACATAGTTAGCAATCCAAATAGGCACTTGTTCGCCAGACATAGGATTTACCGCATAGGAACCGGTAAACATACCTTCCTTAGGTGCTTCTGTAGACGTGCGGTCGATGTCGCTCATGTTGCGCATACGCGTGATAAAAGCATCTAAATCAGTTTTGTTAGGTGCATTTTCAATTAAACGTTCTACATATGGATGTTCAGGAGCCAATACAACGTAACTTACGCCGTAGATTGTATCTACACGAGTCGTATATACGGAAATACGTTCATTAATGGATGGCACATCAAAAGAGAATTCTGTACCTTCAGAGCGACCGATCCAATTCTTTTGCATCAATTTAACGCGTTGAGGCCAACCATCGAGTGTATCGAGGTCATCTAACAAGCGATCTGCATATTCAGTGATGCGGAGGAACCATTGAGATAAATCCTTTTTCTCTACAGGATTATCACAACGCCAGCAAAGGCCATCAATAACTTGTTCGTTCGCTAATACGGTGTGGCATGTTTCACACCAGTTAACCTTCGCTTCTTTTTTATACGCTAAACCTTTTTTATAAAATTGTTCAAAGAACCATTGAGTCCATTTATAGTAATCTTCTTTACATGTGGCAACTTCACGGTCCCAATCATAAGAAAGGCCCAATGCTTTTTGTTGCTTTTTCATGTTCTCAATATTATCAAGAGTCCATGTTTTAGGTGCAATACCATGTTTGATGGCTGCGTTTTCTGCAGGCATACCAAAGGAATCCCAGCCCATTGGATGCAATACGTTAAAGCCATTCATTTTCTTAAAGCGCGCTACTACGTCGCCGATGGAATAATTGCGCACATGACCCATATGCAAATTACCAGATGGGTATGGGAACATTTCTAATGCATAGTATTTCTCTTTACTTTCGTCATATTCAGTTTTAAAAGTATGGTTCTCATCCCAGTACTTTTGCCACTTTTTCTCAATATCTTGGGCTACATATTTTTCGTTCATGTAGGTGCCTCCTCAAATCTGTTTGTGATTCTAATTAATAGTATTATTGTACTACTTAGTACCATAAACCGTCAATTTATCTACTTCTTTACTACTTGCACAGCAGGAACAATGGATGCTATATCATTATCATCTTTTTGCTTTTCATTGGTATTTTTAGTTTCCGCTTTTGCACGTTCTTTAGATGCTTTAGCTTCGGCTTTCGCCTTTTCTTTTGCCACTTTAGCTTCCGCTTTTGCCTTTTCCTTAGCCGCTTTAGCTTCTGCTTTTGCTTTTTCTTTAGCTGCTTTTTCAAGAGCCTTACGTTCAGCCTTTGTTAATGGTTTTTCAACAACAGGCTTAGGAGCTTCAGCAACTGGTGCTGTATTAGGTACACCTTTACCTAAATCAACGCCTTGAATCATGGTAATCGTATTATCATCTTCAAAGCCTTTACGCCATGCAGCAAAACCGGCCAATTGTAATTCTTTTACAAGGTTTAATTTATATCCTAAGGATTTATTATCTTCAAACCAAATCTTATCGGTGCCACTAGATGTTGGAATAGCCGCATAATAAGATTTTAACGTATCATTCCAGATGATATTCGATGCGTGATTTGTGAAATAAGATGGTTCATTTTTAATGGCCAATGTTTCGCCCCGTGCTACGCCGCCTGATTCATGCCAAATTCGAGTGTAGAATGGAATGCCAAGAACAAGCTTATGACTTGGTACCTCTTGCAACATCTTCTCAGCATGATCGCGTACCCAAGGATAACTTGCAACAGGGCCAGCTGTAGTACTCTTGGCCCAAGTTTCGTCGTAGGCCATCAATACGACATAGTCTACGCTATTAGCAAAGGATTTACGGTCATACACAAGAGACCAATTTGGACTATTGGAATATCCTGTTACATCTACAGAGGATTGAATATTATATTTATGTAATTCGTCAGCTAAATAGGCTACGAATTTGGTCAATTTATCCCGATCAGAATAGTCTACATTTTCAAAGTCAAAATTATATCCATCAAAGCCATAAATGTAGGCATATTGGATAAGATTTTGAGCGTATTTCTTCCACACCGCTTCATCGGCTAAAATACCACTTGTAAAGTCTGGATCAAAACGATTGGTAATGAGCGGCCACACATGATATCCGTTGGCCTTGTATGCTTTCACATAGTCCACATTAATATTAAGGCTGGATTCTAAGCCAAGGCTATGCAATTTGAACCAACTTGGAGAAATGATGTTATCCCCGCTAGCATTCAATTTTTTCGCATACGGAGCATCTTGGTTGGACCATGGATCAAAGGCCCAAGATAGTGGACCTTTGACAGGTTTATTTTGCAATACTTGCATCGTTTCTGGTGCTGCTGTCAATTGGACGTGGTCACCATCCTTTGTATAGGTGACGCCTATCAACGGTGTTGCATTTTCTACATCAACATACTCGGCACCATCCCGTTTGGTAATCGGCAATTTAACCGGCTCTCCAACGGCTTTAGGATTCATCGTAATAGTTGTACCATTGAGTTCTAGCTGTGGTACATAGATTGTATAAGAGGTCTTATACTGATTCGCCTCATAATTACGGTTGGTCGTATTTAAATATTGTTGTAATGGCACCAACACTTCAGCTTCTACAGTATTACCAGAAATACTAGATAATACAGCGGCGGCTAAGGTCGTGACCATAGCAAATTTACGTAACATGTATGTCTCCTCTAATTTCATGCTGACTAGCTTTTGTTTACATAACAATTTCTATATTATATCATACATATATCGACACTTATAATTTCAATGCTTATAAAAGCATGAACGTTTATTCATAAAGGAGTTCATATGCATCAATATCTATTTCATAGGCGATTTTCCGATTAGGGCCTACGGAGTCATGTTAGCACTAGCCATCATTAGTGGTGCGTCTGTAGCCTATTTCTTACTCAAAAAAGACGGTCGTGGGTGGCACGAGCACATTGTTGATTTCTCCATTACAGTCGCTATAGCAGGTCTTATCGGCGCCCGCTTATGGGATGTATTTTTCTTCGATTGGCATTACTATGGCAATCATCTCCTCGAAATTCCTTTCGTATGGCAAGGCGGCATGGCCATTCAAGGAGGCGTTGTACTCGGTACATTAGCCGGTTATTGGTATCTAAGAAAACATAAAATCGATTTCTGGGCCTTTGCCGATATTTTTGCGCCAGCCCTCATTTTAGCTCAATCGGTTGGGCGTATGGCTAACCTGTTTAATGGCGATGCCTTTGGTCATCCTACGGGTGGAAATTTTGGTATTCTCTATCCTGAAAGTACCCTTGCATACCGCACCTATGGTAATCAGCCATTATGGCCAGCTGAAATTTGGGAAGGCCAAATCGATATTCTAATCTTCGTGATCTTACTACTCTTTAGCTCATTCAAACATGCTAAAGGACAAGTGTTCGTTCTATACGCTATCTTGTATTCCGCAGCTCGATTCTGCTTAGAATTCTTACGCGGTGATTATGTAAACCTCACAATGGGACTTAAATCAGCACAGATGACGAGCCTCATTGTTATGATTGTAGGTATCTGTTTATTTATCTACTTTGGTTATCTAGATAAAAAGCAACAAGGTGTGGCTGAAACAGTACCAGAAGCACCACAAAAACAAAAGAAACGTAAATAATAAAATCCTTCATTCACGGATACACAACATCCATGAATGAAGGATTTTTTATATCTATTGAATTATTATAACGATAGACTATGAGCGACAAGCATCATTTACAGTTGTTCTTGTGCCTTTAATGCGTCAAGTTCTTCTAATGCACGATTAGCAATGAGAGCATTTTTCTCTTTTTTCTTACGAATCCGTTGAGGCCATGATTCCATAATACCAAAATTAACATTCATAGGTTGGAAATTAGATCCTTCATAGGAAGATATATAGTGGCTCAATGATCCAATAGCCGTCGTTTTAGGGAAGTTGATGAATGCATTATCATCAAGGTATCGTTTTACCTGTAACCCTACCATAAGCCCTGATGCGGCTGATTCAAGATACCCTTCTACACCTGTCATTTGACCAGCAAAGAATAATCGATGATCAGACTGTAATTGGAATGCATGATTGAGCAATTCTGGAGAATTGATATACGTATTACGATGCATCACACCATACCGAATAAATTCTGCATTTTCAAGGCCAGGAATTAAACCAAACACGCGTTTTTGTTCGCCCCATTTTAAATGAGTTTGGAACCCTACGAGGTTAAACATAGTGCCCTCTTTGTTTTCTTTTCGCAATTGCACAACCGCATAGGATTCTTCATTAGTACGCTTATCCACTAAGCCTACTGGTTTCAATGGACCATAACGCAATGTATCCTCTCCACGAGATGCCATGATTTCCACAGGCATACAACCTTCAAAATAGATTTCTTTTTCAAAATCCTTAGGCTGTACGGCCTCAGCATGGGTCAATTCGTGCCAGAAGTGTTTATACTCTTCTTCATTCATAGGGCAATTAAGATAGTCAGCATCGCCTTTATCGTAGCGAGACGCAGCAAACACCTTATCATAGTTAAGAGACTCTGCGGTCACAATAGGGGCCGCTGCATCATAAAAATAAAAACCCGTATTACCGGTTAATTCTCTAATGGCATCACCTAGTGTTTCAGATGTTAATGGACCAGAAGCAAAGATAACGGTTCCTTCTGTAGGGATAGATGTCACCTCTTCATGATGCACTGTAATATTAGGGTGACTTTTTATCTTATCAGTTACCATAGCACTGAATAGATGACGGTCAACCGCTAAGGCACCACCAGCAGGTACAGCTGTTGCATCTGCACATTCCATAATTAACGAGCCTAATCGACGCATTTCTTCCTTTAGTAGACCAACAGCATTCTCTATATTACCAGCGCGCAAAGAATTGCTACAAACTAGTTCAGCAAATTGATCCGTTTGATGAGCCGGAGAACTCTTTACAGGACGCATTTCATATAAATCGACAGCAACACCACGATTGGCAAGTTGCCACGCTGCTTCAGAACCAGCTAAGCCAGCCCCTATAACAGTAACTCTATTTTCACTCACTCTTTGTATCCTCTTCTTTCTTTACTGAATCATCAGACTTTTTCTTTCTCGTTTTCTTAGGTGGTCTAGTTGGACATGTTTCATTGGAGCAGAATTTCTTCGTCGTACCATTTTTATATGATTTTTCAACGATAATGCTACCACATGTATCGCAGAACTCATGAGTAGGCTTATCCCATAACGTAAAATCGCATTGTGGATAACGATTACAACCATAGAAGATACGACCACGCTTAGATTTCCGTTCTACGATTTCCCCTTCACCGCATTTAGGACAAGCAACACCGGTACCAACCGTAATCGGTTTAGTGTTCTTGCATTCTGGGAAGTTAGAACATGCTAAGAATTTACCATAGCGACCGAATTTATAGACCATAGGATGACCACAAAGCTCACAGGTTTCATCACTTTCCATGGATGCGATTTGAATTTTGTCTACATCGCTAGCATCATCCAATTCTTGCTTAAATATATTGTAAAAATCAGTCAATACCTTCACATACGTATCCTTACCATTAGCGATGGCATCGAGCTCCTCTTCAAGTTCTGCAGTAAACCCAGTGTTGATGATTTTTTCAAAATAGGCCACTAAAAAGTCTACTACTACAAAGCCGAGTTCTGTAGGTATGAATTGTTTATTATTTGTTTCTACATAGTTACGGCTAACGATAGTATCTATAATTGGCGCATATGTACTTGGGCGACCAATGCCTAATTCTTCCAATGTTTTGATAAGGCTTGCTTCAGAATATCTAGCAGGCGGTTGCGTAAAATGTTGTTCTGGGTCGATAAATACAGTTTCCACCACATCAGATTTCTTCAACGCTGGTAATTGTGGCGTATCTTCTTTCTTACTATCTTCATAGACTGCACTAAATCCAGGGAATAACACACGAGAACCAGTTGCCTTAAAGGTATAAGTATCATCAATATCTAGTTCAATGGTAGTGGACTCATTTGTTGTGGTGCCATTTGGCTAGCCATAAAACGATTCCAAATCAGTGTATATAACTTTAGTTCATCGCGATTTACAAATGGTTCTACCATTTTAGGTGTCAATTCAAGAGATGTAGGACGAATGGCTTCATGCGCATCTTGAGCTGATTCCTTCTTACCATATACATTCGGTTTAGCAGGGCAGTAGTCATCGCCATAGGTTCTCTTAATATAGACTCTTGCCTGTTCTTGCATATCTTTGGATATACGTGTAGAGTCTGTACGCATATAGGTAATTAAACCTACGTGACCATAAGAACCGATTTCCAAACCTTCATATAAATGTTGAGCAATCATCATGGTCCGTTTAGCCCCAAAATTAAGCTTACGAACACCATCTTGTTGCAATGTAGATGTGGTAAAAGGCGGAGCTGGTTTACGGCTTCGTTTACTTTTCTTAACAGATGTAACAGTAGCCGTATGGTCCGCAATAGCCTTTTGGATTGCTACTGCATCTGCTTTACATGTAATATCTAGTTTGTCGCCCTTTACATGAGTTAGTTCAGCGGCAAACTCTTCATTGGTTTTCGTCTTAAATTGTCCTTCAATAGACCAATATTCTTGAGGTACAAAAGCTTGTATTTCACGTTCTCGTTCGCAAATGAGACGTACAGCTACGGATTGAACACGACCAGCGCTCAAACCTTTGCAAACCTTTTTCCATAATAGAGGGCTTAATTTATACCCTACAATGCGGTCTAGTACACGACGTGCTTGCTGTGCGTCAACCATGTTCATATCCACAGTACGTGGATGCTCTAAGGCCTCTGCAACAGCAGTTTTCGTAATTTCATTAAAAGTAATACGACAATTAGATGTGATATCTACGTTTAGAATGTATGCTAAATGCCAGGAAATAGCTTCCCCTTCGCGGTCCGGGTCAGTTGCGAGCAATACGGCGCTACTTTCATCGGCATGGGCCACCAAATCGTCAATCACCTTTTTACGTGCTACCAGATTACTATATCGTGGGGTAAAGTCATGATCAATGTCGATACCCATTTGAGATTTAGGCAAATCCCGAAGATGGCCCATACTGGCTTTCACAATATAATTAGGGCCTAAAAATTTCTCGATAGTCTTAGATTTAGCCGGTGATTCCACAATGACAAGGATTTTACCATCCGGATTATATACGCGAGGTTTTCGTTGCTCTGGCGGCATCGATGTTGCAACAATCGATTTGTCGCGTACAATACCAACTGGTGTCAACGCTTCTTTTGCTACCTTTTTATTAATCGTAGTCTTTTTCTTTTTTGTTTCTTGTTTTGGTTCTTTCGGTTCCCCAATAACGATAGATCGTTTAATGGACAAGTACATCACTCCCGATTATGTTAATATAGCCCTTAGAATGAACCTTCTCAATCATATGTTTCATTTCAAGGTCTAATAAAATACTTTGTAATTGTTGTAATGGAATGTGTGTTTTCTTGATTAAATCGCCTACACTAATACATTGATCGGTAGGAATTGCACTCAACACGACCTCCCATTCCACCTTAAAGCTTAACACATCGGACCCTTGCGTATCAACTACACGGGGCTTTAACTCATAATCCTCGATTATATCTTGTGCTTTCGTTAATATATTAGCCCCTTGGCGCATGAGCCAGTGATTACCCTCCGCTACATTGCTTAAAATACTGCCAGGCACCACATAGATTTCACGGCCTTCATTGGCGGCCATATCAGCCGTTATCAAAGATCCACTGCTCGCCTTGGCCTCTACTACGATGATGATTTGTGAAAGCCCACTAATAATACGATTCCTTGCGGGAAAATGGACACCTGACGGCGGTGTACCGGGAGGATATTCTGATACTAATAAACCATTGTTCTTAAGAACGGCATCAAATAACCGTTTATTCTCCGGCGGATATACAATATCTAAACCGCATCCCATAACAACGATTACTTGTCCCTTTGCCGCTAAAGCACCTTCATGGCTATGACTATCTATCCCCCTCGCACCACCGCTGACTATGGCTATATTATACGCAGCTAGTTCCTTACCTATCCGCAGTGCCACATTACGACCATAATCGGAACATTTTCGAGCTCCTACCATGGCAATTTTCATCGTTTCATCATCTAACAGCGATACATTTCCTCTCACAAATATGACGGCTGGCGGATTGTATATCTCTTGCAAATGCCCAGGGAATAATACGTCAAGGTACGTAATATATTCTATATGCCAGTTCTTAAGAGCCTTATAGATAGTCTGTAATCGTTCGTCGGTCGCCTCTTTCTCGATTTGCCTATATTTTGTGGACGGAATGCCTAGTATTGTCGTTAGGTTCTTACGATTTTGTAAAGCACACCATGCCTCATAAGGATCTCCAAACTTTTCGACTAAATCACGTATCGTAGCCGCTCCTAGTGAAGAAATACTCTGCATGGCGGCAATGTAAAAATTACTTTCATACTGTTGCTCCATCATGAACTCCTATCCTCGACACATGATATGGAATGTGCCGATACATCATCGCTTCTGAAATATGTTCGTTTTCTATATATAAGGACCCATCTAAATCTGCAATGGTTCGACTCACCTTTAGCAATCGATCAAAGCTACGCCCTGTAAAATGAAATCGTTCATATACGTCTCCTAACAAGCCCCAGCAATCATCGCGTATATTACAAAGTTCACGAATAGCGCCATGTGGCAAGGCACCATTTGACTTAATGGTTGGTCTTGAAAACGTTCTAATTGCATCTGGCGCCCTTGCTCCACGAGTTGTTTCATATCTGCACTACTCATAGAATCAGAATCCATACATAACATATCGTTAAAACTAGGTCTCTCTACAAGGATGAATAGATCTATGCGGTCCAATATAGGTCCAGATATTTTATGCTGATATCTTTCTAATTCTGTAGAGCTACAAACACACTCCTTATGAGGGTCCCCATAATATCCACAAGGACACGGATTAGCAGCGAGTATACATATAAAATCCGCTGGATAGTCATAACTATTTTGTAACCGATTCACAGTAATCATATGAGATTCTAATGGTTGCCGTAACGCATCTAATACATAGCGCGGAAATTCTGGTGCTTCATCAATAAATAGCACCCCTTTATGGGCTAATGTAATTTCTCCCGGTTTTGCATTACTACCGCCCCCTATGATGCTCGCCAAGGTTGCTGTATGGTGAGGACATCTAAAAGGCCGTTTAGCAATCAGCGTATTCTTTTCGAGCAACCCTGCCACATCATGAATGCGTGTTGTTTCTAGCCGCTCCTCCCAACTTAGGGGTGGTAAAATGGTTGGTAATCGTTCTGCCAACATAGTTTTACCAGATCCAGGCGGACCTATCATCATCACGTGGTGAACACCAGCAGCAGCAATAACCATGGCTCGTTTTCCTAGTTCTTGGCCTTGCACATTCTTGTAATCAATGAGGCTGTTGACCGCGTCATTATAATCGTCATCAACAGTGTCTACACGATATTCATCCGGTCGTATTACAAGTTTCACAATATCCTCCAATGTATGTGCACCATAGGATGTAATTGCTTCTATATTGTGCAGCAATGATACATTATCCAAACTTGTAAAGATTGTAAGAATCTTGTTATCAAGTGCTTTCATAGCCATACTAAGAATGCCTTGTGTCTTTTTCAGACTGCCATCTAAGGATAATTCTCCTATAAACAGAGTTGATTGTAATAATTTTGTTAATTTAGGTTTGCGTAGCCTAATTTGACCTGATGCGGCTAACACGCCTATGGCTATGGGCAAATCTAATCCGGAACTACTTTTTCTGACCTCTGCAGGCCCTAGATTAACAACAATACGACGCATAGGAAAATCAAATCCACTATTTTTAATGGCTGCTCGTACGCGTTCTCTCGATTCTTTTACAGCTTGATTTGGGAGTCCCACAATGTCAAAGACAGGTAGCCCTTGAGATATATCCACCTCTACTGTTACAACGACGCCATCTAAACCATCTATGGTAGCACCATAGACCTTTGCATACATAATGGACCTCCTACAGGAAACACTGAGGCATATAGTGTACAGTGGCCTTAAAATCCTCATGTACATATACCTCAACTACATCAAAGGATAGTTCCTTCCATTTACGGTTCTGGGCCCGCAAATCCCGTATAAAATACATAGCTGCCTGCTTAATATGCTTTTGTTTACGTTTTGAAACGGCCTCCCGTGGCAATCCATGGGTGATACCACGACGCGCCTTGATTTCAATAAAATGATAGGTCAGCCCATTTTTGGCGATAATATCGATTTCACCTACCTTTGTTTTGTAATTGGTCGTTACAATTTTCAATCCTTGTTGCTCAATATACTGTCGAGCAATATCTTCTCCCCAATTACCAAGAGCTTTTGCATCTAATAGGTTACAATTTTGTTCACAATTCATCGTATTCATGATTACCTCCTTATGTATATAGATGCTTTCGAATACTTATATATACAACATATGACGGCCTGACCATGAATGTAAATAGAAAAGAGGTTCCTAATAGTCACCTAGGTGACCAATAGGAACCTCTTCTCTATAGATTTTTCATTTTTATTTCACAATAGAGTAATCTATATATTTATTTTTCTTCTCGATGCCATCCAACAATTGACTTAATCGGTTCAAAACTCTTTCTATGCAATGGTGTCACACCTTGCTGCTCCACAGCCTCTTTGTGGAGTTCTGTATAATATCCCTTATGTATGCCAAAACCATAACCAGGATATTCTTCATCAAGGCTTTTCATATATCGATCCCGTGTAACTTTCGCAATGATGGATGCCGCTGCAATATTAGCACTTTTGCTATCGCCCTTGATGATAGATTCAACAGGTATCGTTAAATCAGGTAATTTCATAGCATCAGCTACGACAGCCTCTGCAGGTACATCAAGGGTGCGAATAGCCTCATACATCGCTTGACGTGTGGCCTCATAAATATTGAGCTCATCAATTTTTTCTGGACCATAGGAGATACAGCTGACCGCTACAGCTTCCTCCATGATGATGTCATACAATGCTTCACGTTTCTCTTCAGTTAGCTTTTTAGAATCATTAAGGCCTGGAATTAATGTCATAGGCGGTAAAATAACGGCAGCCACCGTAACAGGACCTGCAATAGGACCACGCCCTACCTCATCGACACCAGCCACATGATATAACCCTTCATCGTAGAATATACCTTCATAATCGTACATGCTCATCAAGCGTTGTTGTTCTTTTAGCTCTTTTTCTTGACGTTTAATATAAGAGGCTGCCAATTTTTGAACGGAGGTACGAGTATCTTCTTGTGCTAATGGTAAAATTTCCAAAGCTTGTTCCGTTTCAAAAAGGGCCTTAATATAAGCTACCTTTAACTTAGCGAAGATATCCTTATCCATGATATGTTTCCTCACCATCTTCTGGATAATACGGTTCTTCATCAACTTGGTCTAGTGTAATTGTACCAAGCTTGTATTGCGATAGTCTTGCAAAATAATGCGGCGTGCCTTATCAAGGTCAACAACACCACCGCTTACAAGACAGCCTCGACGACGACCAATGCTTTCAAGAATTGTATCCACATCGGCCATCTCTTCTTCTTTTAATTTGTAGCGTTCAATCAAGATATTAGGTGTATTCGTCAATAGATGGTTTAACAATTGCTTAATTACGTGCTCTAAGTCATATACATCATCAGAAATGGCACCTGTCATAGCAAGACGAGCAGCAGCCCGTTGGTCCTCTAATTTAGGCCATAATACGCCTGGCGTATCAAGCAATTCCATATTCTTGCCAATTTTAACCCATTGTTGACCACGCGTGTGACCTGCCTTGTTAGCCGTACGGGTTGCTGCAGAACCAGCCAAGGAATTAATCAATGTAGATTTTCCTACATTCGGAATGCCTAAGATAATGGTACGTATAGAGCGGCTACGAATTCCCTTTGCTACCCAACGATCAATGATAGGTTTACTGAGACGTTCTACAGTAGATACTAATTTCTTATTACCCTTACCAGACTTGGAATCGATGGCTAATACAGTAATGCCTTGTTGCGTAAAGAATTCTGTCCATTCTTTCGTTGCTTTTGGATCTGCTAAATCTGCCTTATTTAACAGTACAATATGCGGTTTTTGACCAACTAACTCTAGGATGACAGGGTTCGCACTAGAGCGAGGAATACGCGCATCTAATAACTCGATAACAACGTCTACTTTTTTGATGTACTCCGTTATCATGCGCGTAGCTTTCGCCATATGCCCAGGGAACCAATGTACAATAGGTGAATCTGCCATAATGTCTCCTTTCTATCTATCTTGTATAAATGTATGTATATCTATATTTTAGCAAAAATAAAAGGCTGCCAACGGCAGCCTTTTAAGAACATTAGCGTTTTTCGCGAATACGAGCAGCTTTACCAGTAAGGTTACGTAAGTAGTACAATTTAGCACGACGAACAACACCACGGCGCATAACTTCGATTTTAGCTAAGCGTGGGCTGTGAAGTGGGAATGTACGTTCTACACCTACACCGGATGCAATACGACGAACTGTGAAAGTTTCACGTACGCCACCGTTTTGACGTTTAATTACCAAGCCTTCGAATACTTGGATACGTTCACGGCTACCTTCCACTACTTTTACGTGTACGCGTACTGTATCACCAGCACGGAAAGTAGGGATGTCTGTACGAAGTTGTTCTTGTTCGAGTACGTTAATAATGTTCATTGTTTCCTCCTGTTTGCAGACATTCAATACCTACACCTTATAGGCAGCGGACTGTCTCAAATTAACAGTAATATATTATCACAAGTCAATGTACAATGCAAGAGGTTACACACTATATCTTGTATAGATTTATATACCTATTTCACCGCAAATATATACAAATATATCTCTTAATCAATACGTCCCAATAGGTCATACAAATCTTGTCGATCCTCTGACGATAATCGTCTAAACCGATGGGCTAACTGCCGTTCTCTATGTTCGACTAAACCATGTGCTTCTTCTTTACCCGCATCGGTTAGCGTCACCACCGTTGTCCGCTTATCCATCGTATCGATAGTCTTTTGTACAAACCCCAATTGTATAAGTACATCCAGTTGCTCCGATACGGTAGCCGGACGAATCTGTAAACTATCTACTAATACGCGTTGGCTCGTTCCCTTGCCGATAGTATATAGTTCCATAAGTATTCTATAACGCGAACCTTCACGCTTAGCCGTCACATTACGGAGGGCATTGAATAATTCAACATTGGTAATCATAATGACATCTCCTTACAACTTTGTATACTTTATGTATTCGACATAGATGCCAAAAATCCTGCATAAAGAAAAGGCAACCTCAGTTGCCTTTCCTCAGATTCACATAGTTAAGACAAATGTAATTCCCTAACTATATAAAATATATGTTATTTTAATGCACTAATATCGCCGATAATAGCCATTACGCTATATGCTAAACGAACAAGTTGTAAACGGTTCGCTTTAATAGCTTCATCTTTGTCCATAACCATAACATCTTCAAAGAATGTATTAATGGCAGGAACCAATGTAGCAGGTACTGCTACGACAGCGTCATAGTCGTTATTATCCCATGCATCGATACTTGCTTCGGATGCTTTCGTAGCCGCTTCATACAAGGCACGTTCTGCATCTTCTTTAATAAGCTTTCATCAACACCGGTATATGTTACATCTTTCACAAGATTATACATACGTGTGAAAGCTTGTACTAATTCTACATTTTCATCAATGCGGTTAACCAAGAGAGCTTTCACAAGACCTTCAGCATCAGCAACAGACAATTCATTGTTAGATAACAACAAATCGATTACATGATGAGGTACTTCACGGTCAAGGAAGATATTTTTCAAACGCAATGTAATGAATTCTTCTACTTGGCCAAGCAATTCATCTTGTTTATCTGCAGGCACATTAAGAAGATTCATGGATTCTACGATGATTGGACGCAAGGAAATATTCCATTCGCTGTTGAGCAAGATGTTCAAGATACCAATGGTTTGACGGCGCAATGCATATGGATCTTGAGAGCCTGTAGGAATTAAGCCACGGCTGAAAGTTGCAACAATGTTATCGATTTTGTCAATAATGGACAACACTTTACCTGCTTCTGTTTGAGGCAATACATCACCTGCAAAACGAGGTAAGTATTGTTCAAAAATAGCTTCTGCTACTTCTGGGGATTCACCGTCAAGTAACGCGTATTCTTTACCCATCACGCCTTGTAATTCAGTAAATTCTGTAACCATACCTGTTGTAAGGTCAGTTTTAGCAAGTTCAGTAGCACGTTCCAATACGACGCGTGCATCTTCGTGTAATTCACATTCTTCACTGAACACACGTCCTAATGTTAACAAACGTTCTGTTTTGTCAGCCAAGTTGCCAAGGCCTTCTTGGAACACGATTTTAGTCAAACCATCTTGACGGTCGATAAGAGGTTTCTTGCGGTCTTCGTTAAAGAAGAATTTAGCATCATCAAGACGAGCACGCAATACGCGTTCATTACCAGCTTGAACTACTTCGATGGAATGGTCGGAGCCGTTACGAACTGTTAAGAACATTGGCAACAATTTGCCGTCTTGGTCAACCAATGGGAAGTAACGTTGATGGTCTTTCATTGGTGTAATGATAGCCGCATCTGGAAGTGCCAAGTAGGACTCTTCGAAGCCACCGCACAATGCTGTAGGCCATTCAACAAGATAGTTGATTTCTTCTAACAAATCATCATCCCAAACGATGGATGCATTTTTAGAAGCTGCAATATCATGTAATTGTTTGGAAATCAATTCACGACGTGCGTCTTGATCAACCATAACAAAGTTTTCTTTTAATGTGTCTACATAGGATGCTGCATTTTTGATAGTAATTTCATCAGCACCTAAGAAACGGTGACCACGTGTTACATTACCGGATTTTACAGTAGCAAATTCTACTGGAATTACTTCTTCATCAAGTAATGCTACAAGCCAACGTACAGGACGTACGAACTTAGCATCTAAATTGCCCCAATGCATAGATTTAGGGAAATTAAGACCTATAATCAATTGAGGTAACATGTCTGTTACGATATCTTTCGCAGGTACGCCAGCAGTTTTAGTTTCAGCGTAGATATAGCCATCTTCTACAACAAGATCTGCTACATCAAGACCTTTACCACGAGCAAAGCCGATAGCCGCTTTTGTAGGATTGCCATCAGCATCATATGCGATAGATGCGGAAGGACCTTTATGACGTTCACTGATTTCAGCAGATGTGTCAGCAAGACCTTTCACGATAAGAGCCAAACGACGAGGTGTGCCGTATGTTGCGATGCTTTCAAAGGAAGATGGGCATCATTTAATTTTGTTTCAGCCAATGTTTTCAATTGACCTAAGATATTTGGCATAAAGCCGGCAGGAATTTCTTCTGCACCGATTTCAAACAATAAATCCTTTGCCATCTTATTTATCTCCTTTCAAAAGTGGGAATCCTAATTCTTCGCGTTTAGCGAGGTACTGTTGTGCACAAATACGAGCTAGTGCACGTACGCGGCCGATGAAAGCAGTACGTTCGCTAATGGAAATAGCACCACGGGAATCAAGCAAGTTGAATGTGTGGGAACATTTCAAAACATAGTCATAGGCTGGTAATACATAACCTGCACCACAAACGCGTTTTGCTTCTGCTTCATACATATCAAATAATTTGAAAAGCATATCTGTATCAGCTAGTTCAAAGTTATAAACGGATTGTTCAACTTCGTTAGCATGCCAAACGTCACCGTATGTAACATGTTCATTCCATTTAAGGTCATATACGTTTTCTACGCCTTGAATGTACATAGCCAAACGTTCTAAACCGTATGTAATTTCTACAGAAACTGGTTTACAGTCGATGGAACCAACTTGTTGGAAATATGTAAACTGTGTTACTTCCATGCCGTCGAGCCATACTTCCCAGCCAAGGCCCCAAGCGCCCAATGTTGGAGATTCCCAGTTATCCTCTACGAAACGGATATCGTGATCTTCAGCGTGAATACCAAGTGTTGCCAAGGATTGTAAGTACAATTCTTGGATGTTATCTGGAGATGGTTTCACGATAACTTGGAATTGATGATGTTGGAACAAACGGTTAGGATTATCACCATAACGACCGTCTGCTGGACGACGAGAAGGTTCTACATAACATACAGCCCATGGTTCAGGACCAATTGCATGCAAGAATGTAGCAGGGTTCATTGTACCTGCACCCTTTTCGATGTCATATGGATTTTGAACGATACAACCTTGTTCACTCCAAAACTTTTGTAGATTTAGTATAATCTCTTGAAATGTCATTGCTGCCTCCACTTTACACAACCGACATAAAATCAACCATTTCGTTACAAACAAAAAAGTCCCTGTAACGAAAAACGTTACAGGGACGAGTATACCCGCGGTTCCACCCTATTTGGCTTGCGCCCTCTTTTTTCTATGTTGGCCTTTACTAACAGATACCTGCGTTCCTGCCAATGCTCTACAGCGCCTTCAACCAAATGTGAGCTTACACCATCCTCACTCGCTAGAGAGGTTTACTACTCTGCTTCATCGCATATATTATACACAATATTGTAGCAATACAGAGGGATAGATGTCAACATAGATATAAATTAATGGGTAGCAGTAATGCGGTTACTTTACATATAATGATTTAAGGATTAAAAGAATCACACTACCAGAACTAATTAAGCGTTGCCAATTACTCATATCCGCATAGAATATAGTCCACATCAAAAATAGAATATAAATTACTAACCATATATAGTCATATAATGAATAGGATTCAAATGAAAGTCTAAAAGCAGAACTATTGAGTTCATCTTCTTTCACAATTTTATCTATCCAGCCTACTAAGAACCATAAACAGAAATAAAATGTAAAGTGTCCTTTGTTGATATATTTTCGATATATTAAAACAAAAAGTTTTCTATGACGAATGAGAGGCCACATAAGTATTACTATTATAATAGTACATACTAGTGTTGCCTCTGGAATAGCAACAATACCCTCAATAGGTATAGCATCTATTGCATTTAATGTCCATGCAACTATCATAAATAAAGAACACCATAATCTATACCTAATCAGACTTATGAAGTTACGGTTCTATGATATACATTCATTTAGTCTATCGTTAATAGGTATTTCTTTTTCTATAAAAAAATATCGTAAGTCAATATCTTTATTTATCCAAAAATTTTTGATAATTGACTTCTAATCACATGATAAAATTCTTCACCAATTACACTTTTTATCTATCAAACTCAAATCACCTTGTATAGCATCCCAAGCAATAATATAATATATTTTTCCCATCTATAATAAGTTTAATAGCAATATCGATACTATTTACTTCATCAGAATAAAATGTAGTAAATTCATCATTAATAATAGCAATCTGTTCTAAAGATCCTTCTATGAATGTAGGAATCAATTTATAATAATCAGTTTCTTCAACTAAATTTTTTTACAATTCTCTATTTCAAAAATTAGGATACTCATCGTAATCTTCATTTTCTAAATAGTTATTAAGAATTCTAATATACGAATCTTCTAATTCTATATATATACCTCTATCGTAATAAGAATTAATCTCTTTTTTTCTTTCTATCATCAGAAAACAAAAAAATGACTTCTGTAGAAAAAAATATTATTAACTTTTTCTACCTACAATACTATTAAGAATTTTTTTATTTTATCAACGTTAATATGATTAATCATAGTTACCTCTATTCTGGAAAATGTATTTTTTGTTCTGGTTTGTTTGGCCCCGCTTTAGAAAAATCTACAGCTGCATCACCGAATCTAGAAACCAATCTAAAATCAATTAGGTTAGAAGCTTCTATTCCAACTTGGGGTGATGCTATTGTTTGGAGTGACTTGCATCATTATGATCGCCTATTTACCAATCTTTGGGATTGAAATAGCAACACTTTTTGTCCTATAACCCTTTATTTACTTGTCACAAATTTATTATACTCTTACAAATATGTACTTGATTGCATAACTACAAGTTATTAAAAATTGATGTACACTATCTAATACATTTTAATGTAATATAATCCATAAAAATAAAAAAACAATTCCAACTATGTATATATAATTTTCATTACGTCCATCTTTATATGTACTAGATTCCTTTTTCTGGATATTTCTAATGATATCTTTAAAAAAATGAATTACTAGGACTGCACCTAATGGGTAAAAAAATAAGCATATCCAAAATTAAAGAACATATAGAATATTAAAAAAACAATTTCAGCCACTATACTTACTAAATTTGTAAATTTATATAAATGTGGGTATCGCATATTATTTACCCATTCTTGCTGCTTACGAGTTAAATTCTGTTGTAATACATTTTTTTATAATATGCACGAAGATCCCAAACCAAAATAAATAATACTACTCCAAAAGTATAATCAAACTTATTTATCATTTAGCAGACTTATCTCTAACTAGCTTCAAATAACTCTTATATAAAATAACAGTCATGTTAAATCATATTAAAAATATAGAATGTTTTTATTCAAATAAATAGACAAAACTCTAACTATATAATGACTTTAGTGTTTTTATAAATAGCTAGGATCATAGCAATGGATAACATCCATATAGGAATATTATTTGAATACATCCATATAAAAAAATAATAATAGAACTTATAACCCAAAAATCCCAAAAAAATAACCAACCATAAATACTCTTTTTTTCGCTATAGGTATACCAACTAATTTATTGTGAAATCCTAAAATAAACAATATACATACAATTAATCTCGAATTATACTGATTTATTCCTCTTCTATATATCCGTCCAACAATACGACGGCCACGAATTAATGGTGTTAATAGCACTCCACCCATAACTAATATAGGGATAATAAACCTATAGTCTACATTCGGTGCAGTCGCTTCAATAGCATTACCTGTTATAGTAATTGCTAAAAAAATTGTTCCAATTATTCTAAACCTTATTAAATTTAATAACTTAACTATTTTTTTACATTCATATATGATTATCCAATTTCTTTAATTATAAAAAGTCATACTAATGTCCTCATCATACAATCAATCTTATTATATTTTTTTAATATACAGAATATATAAACACACTAATAACCCATGTTTGATTAATATGAAGTTAGATTGAGAATAAAAATAGCCATTAAAAAAATAACAATATAGTAAATAGAGAAAATAAATAATAAATCCATTTATTAGCACTATTTTTTTAAAAAAATTAGTGAAAACAGGTAAGTACTAAATGATAATAGCAAAAAAACTCAATTAGATATTTAAATTGTTTATTTATAAAATCTAAGAAATTGAAGTCCGTAAAAACAAATAAAAAAATATACCCAAACTAATCAGGCTATATAATTCATTTTTTTATCTTTATTAGATTTTTCGTATATATTGGACTACACTATAGGCAAAGAGTAAAAAAATAAGAATGTAGTAGAAAAAAATAATATATTAATTTCATTTATTATTCTCTCCTTCTCATTTAATCCCTTCATCTGTTGGAATATCATTATGCATTACTTTCAACAAATATCATATCCAAATGGGCAATAACAATTAGCTTATATCCCTTAAACTATTTATATCCCAACTACTTTTTTTACAAATATTCTGTATATAATAAAAAAATATTTAAATACGGAACCAATAATAATATGACCCAGAGACCACTATATAAACTATCGTGTAATCTACGAATACATAATGTCAGAATTGATAGAATAGCATAAAAAAATATAAGACATAAAATATACCTATTGATATAGGTGTAAGTATTTCTATTCCTGTCTCAGCTTTAATCATAAAAAAAGTATTGAGATAAAATTTACGATTAAGCTAATAATCATACCAAATGATCCTATACCAAAATAAGCCTCTACTCTTTTAGCTCTGCCTTTAAGACAAAACGACTGATGTATATAAATATCCCTCATATACTCTAATAATCCATTTTTATTCTCTAGAGTTATCTTGTTATTTAAATAACCAACAGATTTCGTTGGTGAAATCAATTGAACACTACTATTCCCATATCGATTATTACTATGATTACTTGGGAGTAAGTATAAAAACATTGTCGGTATAAATATAATAACTACTTCTCTTAGCAAGATTTCTTCAAAAAACACTATATTTAAACCATCAAGTACAAATAGATCATACATATAATATCCATATATACTCCAACTTATTATTAACCATAAGTATAGCCATTTTTCCTGATAATCCAAAAATCATGTAATCTACGTCTGCTTAACTCTATAACTAAACATACACCTATTAGTTTAAAAGATATAACGTAAATAATACATCTCTATTAATTGGATAGACAAAGTGTTTATAATTGCATTACCAACAAAATAAGTAAAGAATAAACCAATCAATATAATAAGGTAGGCCTTCTTATTTATTCGTGTATTATGGAGTAAATCATATATATTTTTGTTTTTATAAGTTGTATCTCTTCACTTATCATCTATTTTTATCTGACGCTTTTTTACACTAAAAAAATTAATCCGAATTCTAACAAGTATACATAGTCACCTAAATCATCATATTAGAAACATAGAGTCATTCTTATTTACTTAATTAAGTGAGTAAATTTATTTATCTCATACGCTTCAAAGTAAGAATTCGTATCTGATATACCTTCATCATAACCCAAATTAACTTCTACCTTTCCCTCATTAGTAACAGTAATTGTTATAGAAGATGGTGTTTGCATTTTACCAGATTTAAAGTGCATATATAACGCACGAATACATTGAGCCATATCCATGGTACCTTCGATATAGTTATCCAAATTAATTCCTGGATTTGATAAAAGTTGACCAGAGTAAACTGTGCCTTCTAAATTGATATAATAAAATCTACAATCAACAGACTCTTCAGTAGGAACTCCATGTAGAAGCATTACATCCCAATCCTCACTATCAATCATTTGATATAGTACAGTTGCACTTTGTTTAATTAAATCATTTGTATGTGTATGCCAGGCTTCCATATCTACATCCAGTGATTCCTTGTTTAAAAGATCCTCTTGTGCAGTATTATCTACTTCCGAACTATCTATTTCTTTTTTTAGTTTTTCTAAATATTTTTTTCAAAAACGTTTTTCATATGACTCTTTATTTTTCTACAAAAAAAGGATTACCTAGTGGTTGTTTTAATAATTCATTTCTTTCTTTATCATCAAGAATCCAAATATTATCGTTAAGTCCTAAAGTTAGATATTCCCATTTTAAAACCTCTTCTAAATCATATTTCTGATTAAAATTACCATACTGAAATGATGTTTTTTTATGCCTAAAGAATCATTAATAATAACATTCATTATATTCCATAAATAGTCTTCTTTTATTCCATTATTTGGCAATGAAAATATTAAATGCAATAATTCATTCCAATATGTTTCTAGTTCTCTAGCATTATCAGAATTTTTTTCAGAAATTGATAAGCATTAATTAGTTCATTACCATTTACAATATATAAACACATTCTAGTGTTGCCATAATCTTTATCAATTTCCGCATGGAAATACAATTTATTCAATTAGTACAAATTGCATTAGCTATATTATTAATGTAATTAAATATAGTATTACTGTTTTTCAGACACGATTGATATTAAAGACCTCCACCTTAGGAACCAGAATAAACATCTATTCTAGTTTCTCCTCCGATTTTTCAACTGGACAGATTATAACTTATTAAATTTAAGAGCTTTCTCACAATCCAAAAATTTCTTTCAATATACCAAAAAAATACTAGCCAAGCAACAAAACCTGCACCATAAAAAAATCATAGTGAATCTCAGCACCAATCATAAAATCAAAAAGCCATTCCATATATAATGGATGTTAATGCAAATAATGCAAATCCATAGAAAAAGAATTTTTTTATAACAGCCATTTTAATAATTTCCTTATATAAAAAAATGAATTTACTAAAAGAAATAAAATAAGAGTCAAATCATAATTGCTATATATAAGTAATTCATGTGATTGAATACTAAGTATATCGGTCTATTTAGGAACACTTTTATTACTATTTTTAATGTAAAAGCTAATAAATTTACACCATTATACTCTAATGCCAATAAATCATAGTTTTGATTTATTGAGAAAAGTCCCTTTAAGACCTCCTGCATTAACAAATGAGTAAGTATTATCATCAATTTTATAGAATTCACTTTCTAAAGGTACAAAATATTTATCTAATGCTAAACCTACCTTCTCCGCATCTTCTTTAGAGCACTGCAAAACATCCTGTATTCGTTTTAAAAAAATGGCTTATGAACATTTTTCTATTCTGTCTTCTATTATTTTTATTAACCTTACTATAAGTCTTATATCTATAAATCAGATATAAAATAGCTAATAATAAAGCGATATTCTCCTTCATAATTCCCTCTAAAATCTTAGTTAAGTTAACTGTCACAGACTATACTTAATATATCTTTATATCGTCTTTATGGTGCAATTATATTTATCACTCAAATTACAAAATAGTTAATCTATCGCATATAGAAATTTCTTTTTCTATAAAAAAATACTTAAAATCAGGAGATTTACCAACCCAAAAAAATCACTAATTCTATCACGAAGTTTGTAATTATTTTTCAGAGGTAATATTTCTACTGTCAACCCAACTTATTGTATCAGGAATTGAATCCCACAAAATTAGATAATAAATGACACCAGATATATCAAACTTCAAAGCTATATCTACACAAATAATATCATTATCCCACCACGACGAAAATTCATCATTTACAATCTTAATATCATTTATAATTCCATTTATATTTAACGCATATAAAGAAAATTCATTTAATAAATAATTGTCATTTAAATTCTTATAGACTTCAAAATCTAAATTGGGATAATCATCTAAATCTGGACCCTCGATTGACTTATTTGTAAATTTAATAATTTGATTATCAAATTCTAAATATATACAACCATCTGATATATATTCTATTTCACTTTCATCAAAAGAATTATCTCTAAGTACAAATACATTATTTACATTTTTACCTATACAATTATATATATTCTTTAGATATTCGCTATTAATCAAACTTTTCATAAACTTATATCACCTATATAATACTCATCCTGTATATTGCTCATATTCCCTTCTCTCTTAATCTAGTAAAGTTTGTAATTTATTAATCTTATATTTATATCACATTATATAAGAATATTAATAAATTTTAAACCACCTACCAAAGATTACCAGTCATCTTTAATAGGTGGTTCATTTTATTCACCCTTAGTGATACGATCTAAGAGTTCAATATGCTATTGTAGATTACGCTTTCACCACAACAGATACGTCATCAGGAAAGCACGGCCTGTTTCATGAGCCTGTTCTATATAACCCGCAAAAGCATTGATAATATGTTTTTCAGCATCTAAAATAAGAATACAAAAGCTAATCCACCAGCCATTATTCCAATACCACTAAGATAAAGTAGTCCACCTTTTAAAATTTCTCGACGTCTTTCAGGAGTTTCTGCCGTTTTATATAAATATATGAAAAGACATAGAAAAGATATATCCATAAGAACTAGGATAACTGACGATATATAAAAACATAGCTTAAATGGAATATAACCATATTCGTATAATTTACTTACTATAATTCCAGGAATCCCGAAGATAAGCAATATACTAATAATCAAAAAAGCATCTTTCCATTTATTCCTATAAGACTTTATTAATTGATAAAATGTAAATGATACTCTAAGAATGTACAAAAATGATGATATAAGAATGTACAATTTTAATTGTATCACCGATACTATAGTTGAGGTGATAACAACATGCAATACGTATACGCTATTAACAGTTCATTTACTGTAACATCATTATTAGACTTACCATTATTAAGGGACATTCTGGAGGTTTGCAATTTGAAACCTAATTATAGTTTACTAGGTCGTGAATTAGGCTATGATAGACGCACCATAAAATCTCATTATGAAAATGGAACGCCTGATCCACATCGTCATAAACCATCTATGATTGATAAATTTTATGACGTAATACAGACTTTATTATCTGATGATACACCCCAACAATTTTATTATAAGCGTGTCTTGTGGCAATACTTGGTAGATAACCATGGACTCACAGCTGCTTACTCTACATTTCGCGGTTATATTTTAAAGATACCAGTATTTCAATCCTATTTTGATAGAAAACATACATCGCCTAGTGTGCAGCATACGATTCGTTTTGAAACCGCACCAGCTGAATAGGCTCAAGTTGATTGGAAAGAGAATATTAAATTCCTATTGCATGATGGCACACACATAACTTTTAATATATTGCTGATGACATTAGGCTATTCTCGATACAAATTAGCAAAGGTCACTTTCGATAGAACTACTGAAACACTACAAGATACATTGGTAGAATTCTTTGAACAATTACAAGGTGTTCCGCATGTACTATTAACAGATAATATGAAAACCGTGATGGTACAACCGAGGCTAGCTGGAACTAAAGGACAGCTTCATACCAAAGCAGAACAATTTTCAAGTGACTTTGGCTTTACATTTAATCCGTGTATGGCGCGCCGTCCACAAACGAAAGGCAAAGTAGAAAGCCAAATGAAAATTCTAGATGAAATTCATGCGTACCAAGGAAAATTAACAATACAAGAAGTGGAAGAACAGATTCAAAAAATTATTTTACGTAGTAATCTAGCGATTTCTCAAGCTACAAGACAAATACCGTCTGCACTGCTTGAAAAAGAAAAGGAATCTCTTACCCCACTTCCAACAAAAGTGATAAGAGATTCCTACCGCATAGATCACCCAAAAGCTAAGGTTTCAGCAAGTAATCTCATTAGCTTTCGTGGTAGCCACTATTCTGTACCGCCAGGATATGTGGCCAAATCTATGACCTTAAAGACCATAGATAAGATGCTATACATATATGATAGCACAGAATTGATTGCACAGCACCCATTAAGTGATAAGAAGATTAACTATTTGCCTTCTCATTATGAGGCACAATTGCAGAAAACAATTCCTTATCTAAGTTCTGAAGATGTGAAAGCTAAAGCAAAATCTAATTTGGAAAAGATAGGAGCTATCTATGACACTACAGACTAATTACCAACGCTTACAAGATAATCTAGCATATCTAAAACTAAAACAATGCATGTTACACCTAGATGAAACAATTGAATTAGCTAATACACAGAGCTTATCTCATATTGAATGGTTATTGAAGCTGAGTGATTACGAAGTTGATATTAAACGACAAAACGTAATTAACCATATGGTGAAAATTAGTAATTTTCCTCATTTGAAAACACTAGCTGATTTTGAATTTTCATTTCAACCACAAATTAACGAAATGCAAATTAAGGATTTAGCATCATTAGGATTCATGGAACAAGCTGAAAACATTGTATTTCTTGGCTCTAGCGGAGTTGGGAAAACACATTTAGCTACATCACTAGGTATTGAAAGCTCTCGTAACAGACGAAGCACCTATTTTATTAAATGCCATGATTTAATTCAAAACCTTAAGAGTGCAAAAGATGAAGGACGATTAGAAACTCGGCTCAAGCATTATGCACGCTACCAATTACTCATCATTGATGAAATTGGCTAGTTACCGTTACAACCAGGTGATGCTAACTTACTATTTCAAATTATTGATAGACGATACGAAAAAAAAAGTACCATCGTAACGTCTAACATTAATTTTGATGAGTGGGCTACCATTTTACATGATGAGCGAGTAGCTAATGCTATTGTTGATCGATTACTTCACCATGCACATGTGATTAGCATAACTGGAGATTCATACCGGTTACGAAACCATATGCAACAGAAGGAATAACTGTACATTGTACATCGTCAAAATTGTACATTCTTATATTGACATTTACAGATAAAATAACAATCCCATAAAAAAATATAACAATAAATCACTCATTTAATTATTCCCTCACCTATCATTATTCTTCTTATTATTATTATTTTTCATTATCTTTTTACTCCAGTAGAAACTGCTTTTTTTGAATCTGTTGTCCTCAAAAAAACATCTAGAACATTATAACATGTAACTTCATCAGGAACCCTCTCTTCATTAGCTAAATAAGTTTGGTAATTGTGAAGTAAAAGATGTTTCCACAAAATTATTGACACTAACTAAATGTTAAACCACCCATCAAAGATTACTAATCATCTTTAATAGGTGGTTCATTTTATTCACCCTTAGCGATACGAGCTAAGAGTTCAATATGTTATTGTAAATTACGCTTTCACCACAACAGATACA
>BNJV01000889.1_pt1 | contig 47182 bp, 55 predicted proteins | sample 8540591 | NCBI WGS metagenome assembly BNJV01 (sample SAMD00202457, study PRJDB9452) | human saliva metagenome | host: Homo sapiens
TTCAGTTGCTTCTGGATCTCCATCTTCCAATTTCTTGAACCAGAGACGTCCTTCATCATCAAGCTCAGGATCGTTTTCGATTTCAGCGTTGATCCGAACGTAAAGTTTTAGCAATTCATCGATTGGATTGGCTTCGACAGCTTCCTTGCTACCCCATTTTTTATAAGCGACCATCAAGAGACCGAACTGTTTACCCCAGTCTCCCAAGTGGTTGATTTTAATCGTGTTGTAGCTCATTTTGCGGAAGATGTTTGAAAGAGCATCCCCGATAACGGTTGAGCGCAAGTGACCAACTGAGAATGGTTTTGCGATATTTGGACTTGAAAGGTCGATGGTAATGTTTTGTCCATGACCTTCGTCTTGTTGACCGTAGTCTGCACCTGCTTCGATAACGGATTTGATTACCTGACCAGAGATCTTAGATTTGTCTAAGAAGAAGTTCACGTAAGGTCCAGTTGCAACGACTTTTTCGAAGGCGCTTTGGTCGATCTTTCAGCAATATCTGCAGCGATTGCTTGAGGAGCCTTGCGTTCCACTTTTGCAAGTGAGAAGGCTGGAAAAGCAATGTCACCAAGATCAGATGATTTTGGTTGTTCAAGCAAATTTAAAATAGCATCTTGGTCAAGAGAGTCAATCACTTTGGCCAATTCACTAGCAATGAGTTCTTTATTGTTCATATTAGCTCCTTAGTCCTTTTAACTATTATTTTAACACAATTCTGAGCGAATTTTCAATTTTTTTGGTATAATTTAAAGTATATTTATTCAAAAGTGGAGGTCCAATGAAAAAGACAGAACGTCACCTTTTGATTCAACAAATGATTCGAAATGAAAAATTGTCGACTCAAAAAGAGATTCAGGATCGATTAGAAGCAAAAGGAATTGCTGTAACGCAAACAACTCTGTCACGAGATTTGCGAGATCTGGGTCTAGTCAAGGTGAAACGAAAAGACCAGTTGTATTATATTTTGCCAAATGAGCCTGAGGTGGCAGAGATTTATATTATGTTGTCCAGCCATGCCAAGTCTGTCTCACGAGCAGAATTCACTTTGGTTTTGCGGACGGAGCTGGGAGAAGCAGCTCTCTTGGCCAATGGTGTAGATGAGATGTCAGATGAGCGTATTTTGGGAACAGTAGCAGGGGCCAATACCCTCTTGATTGTCTGCCGTGACCAAGAGGCAGCCATTGAAATTCAAAATGAAATTTTAGGGATGATGCAGTAATCAAGCCCCGTTGGAGAAAGAGAATACCCCGTTAAGATGTCAAAAGGAGGAAGATAGTGAAACTATCTACTCCTGTTTTTCATCTATGGGAGCTTGCGTCAGAAAATGATGCAACAGTAAGGAATAAAGAAGTATGGCAGTAGAGAAAAATATCCCCTGGAATGCGAGCAGTATCTAGATATCAAAAAGATTATCCGGATGCCTTTTTGCTGTTTCGAATGGGAGATTTTTTTACGAATTATTTTATGAAGATGCAGTGAATGCGGCTCAAATTTTAGAGATTTCCTTAACCTCACGGAATAAAAAAATGCAGAGAATCCGATCCCTATGGCGGGTGTTCCCTACCACTCGGCCCAGCAGTATATTGATGTTCTCATTGAACAGGGGTATAAGGTCGCGATTGCAGAACAAATGGAAGACCCCAAAGAAGCCAAGGGGGTCGTTAAGCGTGAAGTCGTACAGGTGATTACGCCGGGTACAGTGGTGGATTCGACCAAGCCAGATAGTGAGAACAACTTCCTGGTTGCTTTGGATCGTTCAGGAAATGAGTATGGGCTAGCCTATATGGATCTGGTGACAGGGGAGTTTCAGGTGACGACCCTCAATGACTTTAGCATGGTTTGTGGAGAAATCCGCAATTTACGTGCGCGTGAGGTGGTCCTGGGTTACGAGCTGCCAGAACAGGAAGAGCGTGTGTTTGTTAGCCAGATGAATCTCTTGTTGTCACATGTAGAGACGGCGCTCGACGATGTTCAACTCTTAGGGGATCAGTTGAGTGAGCTAGAAAAGAAAACGGCTGGAAAACTTCTCCAGTATGTCCACCAGACACAAATGCGGGAATTGAGCCACCTCAAAAAAGCCCATCATTATGAGATTTGCGATTTCTTGCAGATGGACTTTGCGACCAAGGCTAGTCTTGATTTGACAGAGAATGCGCGAACTGGGAAGAAACATGGTAGCTTGTATTGGTATTTGGATGAAACCAAGACGGCCATGGGCGGTCGTTTGTTGCGGTCCTGGATTCAGAAGCCCTTAGTCGATTTGAAACGGATTCGAGAGCGCCAGGACATCATTCAGGTCTTTATGGATCATTTCTTTGAACGGAGCGATTTGACCGACAGCCTCAAAGGGGTCTATGACATTGAACGCTTAGCGAGTCGGGTTTCCTTTGGCAAGATCAACCCTAAGGATCTCTTGCAGCTAGGAGATACTCTGGGGCATGTGCCGACGATCAAGTCGATTCTACTGGGGATTGGTGATCCAGTCTTAGATGTCTTGATTGCACGCTTGGATGAACTTCCTGAGTTGCACCGCTTGATTACCTCAGCTATTGCTCCGGAAGCGTCTGCTGTTATTACGGAGGGAAATATCATCCGAACTGGGTTTGACGAGCAATTGGACCAGTACCGTGTCGTTCTTCGGGATGGTACTGGTTGGATTGCTGAGATTGAGGCCAAGGAGCGCGAAGCCAGCGGCATTACAGGTCTAAAAATCGATTACAACAAGAAGGATGGCTACTATTTCCATGTCACCAATTCTCAATTGAGTCACGTTCCTGCTCACTTTTTCCGCAAGGCGACCTTGAAAAATTCAGAACGCTTTGGTACGGAGGAATTGGCTCGCATCGAAGGAGATATGCTAGAGGCGCGTGAGAAGTCTGCTAATCTGGAATATACGATTTTTATGCGGATTCGGGAAGAAGTTGGCAAGTATATCCAACGTCTGCAACAATTAGCTCAGGCGATTGCAACGGTTGATGTTTTACAAAGTTTAGCCAGTGTCGCTGAGTCGCAACGGTTGAATCGTCCCCTTTTTCATGAAGAACGACGAATCGCAATCGACAAAGGCCGCCATCCGGTTGTTGAGAAAGTGATGGGAGCCCAGTCCTATATTCCTAATAGCATCTTTATGGATGAAGAACGGGATATTCAGCTGATTACGGGGCCAAATATGAGCGGGAAGTCTACCTATATGCGCCAATTGGCGATCATTGTGATTCTTGCCCAAATTGGCTCCTATGTACCCGCGCAAAGGGCTGAATTGCCAATCTTTGATGCCATTTATACCCGGATCGGAGCTGCTGATGACCTGGTATCGGGACAGTCTACCTTTATGGTGGAAATGATGGAAGCCAATCACGCCATTCGCAAGGCAACGCCTCAGTCTTTGATTTTATTTGATGAGTTGGGACGGGGAACTGCGACCTATGATGGGATGGCCCTCGCCCAATCCATCATCGAATACATTCACGATCGAACCGGTGCCAAAACCTTGTTTGCGACCCATTACCATGAGTTGACGGCTCTCTCAGAGACCTTGTCCCGTTTGGAAAATGTCCATGTTGCGACCTTGGAGCGAGATGGTCAGGTTACCTTCTTGCATAAGATTGAACCCGGCCCAGCGGATAAGTCCTATGGGATTCACGTGGCCAAGATCGCTGGTTTGCCAGAAGAGTTGCTGGAGCGGGCGGATGCGATTTTGACCAAGCTTGAAGGACAAGCCCAGCAAGTACCGCTTGCGGATACAACTCCTAAAAAGGAAGTGTCTTCGCAGGTTGCTGAACAAATGTCCCTCTTTGAGGAGGAGGCAGAAAATACGGTGATCACAGAATTGAAGAATCTGGATCTCTACAATATGACTCCCATGGAAGTCATGATGGCAGTCGCCGAATTGAAAAAGAAATTGTAAAAAAGGGAGTGGGAAAGAACTTCAATATAAAAAAAGTTGAAAAGGTTCCCCAAACCTTTTCAATCTTCCCACCCCCGCATAGCTCCAACAGTCTGGGAGACTGTTGGAGGTTGCAGATAAAGGAAACATTGTTTCCGTCCACATAGGTCATCTTTGGAGCTTAATAAGCGAACAAAGATACCAATCAACCACTGCGTCATACAGTTATGCCTATTAAACATCGAAGACTGGACAGTTTTTGCCCAGTCTTTTTTCTCTTAGTGGTTAGTAATGCTTTGATTGATTTCTTGAACTTGTTTTTTATAAAAATGATAAGAGACTAACCAGATGATCACGTAAACGAGGGTGAATTCGACAACGAGTGAGAGGTAAAATCCGAGTCGTGCTGGAAACCAGCCGGCCAAAGTAGCCAGAGGAATAAACCCAAGTAACATGAGTAGGTAATGGCTCAGAGTAGCCCGTAAGAGGCTCCAGTCTTTTTGAAAGAGGAGACTTCCCAAGCTAAAGAGGACCCCAATCGCACCCCAAACGAGGGCGCAATAGAGCATGACCAGTGAGCCGTGAACATGATGCAAGAACATCCAGTGGCCGACTGCAGAGTTGGGACTTAAGGGAAGGTACAACTCAGGTGAGAAGAGATAGGAAAAGAAGATGGATAAGATGAGTCCCAATGAGAATCCCTTTCAGGGCGTCAGAAAAAGATTGTTTTAGCATGATAATTTCTCCTTAATGGCTTTTTAAGTAACGACGGGAGGAGTAGGTCAGACTCCCATTTTTGAGATAGATTTGAACCGATCCTCCACTGGTAAAGTGCAGGTGATCGATGGATTGGGTGTTAATAATTTCAGATTGGGAAATTTTGAGAAAGAAGGTCGGTAAGTCTTCAGATAGCTGATAGAGTGGACCAGTCAGGATAAATTGATCTGTCATGGTCTCACCAATCACTTGCCGATTTTCAATGTAAAAACGTTGGAATAGCTGGCTTTCGATCAGATAAGCTTCCCCATCCTTTTTGGCACGTAAGCGCCCTTTTTGATCCAGCTCTCTCGCAAAGTCTCGGATTATCTCTACACGCGCAGACAGTGCAGGTGCTGTGATCATCACCGCTTCTTCTTGGAAGTGGGAATCAATTTGTACTTCAACTTTCATAAGATCGTTTCTCCCTCCTTTGGGTAAAGTCGGTTGGCCTGCTAGCCCGGCTCCTTCTTTACACTACTATTAAACACTTTTTCCAAAGGGAAGACAAGGGGATTTGTCTATGTGGTCGTTTTCTTTGCCTATGCGGTTTTTAAGGAAGAAGATGGGGACAAGCCTACGTTTTTTAAGAAAGGGAGTCTTGTAGATCTGTGGTATAATAGAGCTACATGTATCGGTGAAAAAATAGGTAAAGGAGCAGACATGTCACAGATTATTGAATTGCCAGAAGTCTTAGCCAATCAGATTGCGGCGGGTGAAGTGATTGAACGACCTGCTAGTGTGGTCAAGGAGTTGGTTGAAAACTCGATCGATGCTGGGGCTAGCCAGATCGTTGTTGAAATCGAAGAAGCAGGATTGAAGTCGATTCGGATTACAGACAATGGGGAAGGAATTGCGCACGATGAGGTCGCTTTAGCCCTCCGTCGACATGCGACCAGTAAGATCAAGAGTCAAGCGGATCTTTTTCGTATTCGAACGCTTGGTTTTCGTGGTGAGGCCATGCCTTCCATTGCTTCTGTCAGTATTCTAACCCTTCTAACGGCGCAAGAAGGAGCTGCCCACGGGACCAAATTGGTCGCAAAGGGTGGCGAAATTGAGGAATTGGAGCCAGCGACAAGCCCTGTCGGGACCAAGATCACAGTGGAAGATCTCTTTTTTTAATACACCTGCTCGTCTCAAGTATTTAAAGAGCCAGCAGGCAGAGCTATCCCATATCGTGGATATTCTCAATCGCTTGAGCTTGGCCCATCCTGAGATTGCCTTTACCTTGATCAATGATGGAAAAGAAATGACCAAAACAGCGGGGACTGGCAATCTCCGGCAAGCGATTGCAGGTGTCTATGGACTTGTGTCTGCTAAGAAGATGGTGGCCATTGAAAATCGCGACCTAGATTTTGAAGTGACGGGCTTTGTGTCTTTGCCTGAATTGACTCGTGCCAATCGCAATTACATCAGTCTCTTTATCAACGGCCGTTATATCAAGAATTTCTTGCTCAATCGGGCTATTTTAGACGGCTACGGCAGTAAACTCATGGTGGGTCGCTTTCCACTCGCGATCATTAATATCAAGATCGATCCTTACTTAGCGGATGTCAATGTTCACCCCACTAAGCAAGAGGTTCGCATCTCCAAAGAACGAGAACTAATGGCCTTGATCTCCCAGGCTATTGCGAACGCTTTGAAAGAGCAGGACCTGATTCCGGATGCTCTAGAAAATCTAGCCAAGTCGACTATTCGTCGAACAGAAAAGCCAGTACAGACGACCCTGCCTTTAAAAGAAAACCGCCTCTATTATGACCGAGAGAGTCAAGATTTCAAGCTTCGACCAGAGGTGGCAGATCCTCAACGGCCTCTAGCAGATGAGACTGCTACTGAAGCTAGAATCCAAGAAAACCCAGCAGAAAAACCAACAAGCGCGATCAAGTTTGCAGAAAGAAAGACTGCGGTTTATGATGAACTGGACCACCCAGAGTTGGATCTGGCTAGTCTAGACAAGGCCTATGATAAGTTGGATGGGGAAGAACATTCGACCTTCCCAGAGTTGGAATATTTTGGTCAGATGCATGGAACCTATCTCTTTGCCCAAGGCAATGGGGGCCTTTATATCATTGACCAGCACGCGGCCCAAGAGCGCGTCAAATACGAAGAATACCGGGAGAGCATCGGGGACGTGGACGGCAGTCAGCAACAACTGCTAGTGCCTTATATTTTTGAATTCCCTACAGACGATCTGATCCGCCTTCAACAGCGCAAGCACCTCTTAGAAGAAGTGGGTGTCTATTTAGAAGAGTACGGAGCCAACCAGTTGATCTTGCGGGAGCATCCGATCTGGATGAAGGAGGAAGAGATCGAGTCGGGTATCTATGAAATGTGTGACATGCTCCTCTTGACCAAGGAAGTGTCCATCAAGAAATACCGGGCTGAGTTGGCCATCATGATGTCCTGCAAACGCTCCATCAAGGCCAACCACACACTGGATGATTACTCCGCACGGGATCTCATCTATCAACTGTCCCAATGTGACAACCCTTATAACTGCCTCATGGCCGTCCGGTTTTGGTTAACTTTACCAAGTCAGATATGGAAAAGATGTTCCGACGCATTCAGGAAAATCACACCAGTTTACGGGAATTGGGCAAATATTAAGCAAACAATAAAGGAAGATTATGTACGAATACATTAAAGGAATTTTGACGAAAATCACCGCCAAATACATCGTGGTGGAGACAGCTGGGATCGGCTATCTCTTGCATGTGGCCAATCCCTATGCCTACTCTGGCAAAATGAATCAAGAGGTGCACGTCTATCTGCACCAAGTGGTCCGTGAAGATGCCCACCTTCTTTATGGTTTTGCAACCGAAGAAGAGAAACAGCTCTTTTTAAACTTGATCTCAGTCTCTGGGATTGGACCTGTCTCAGCTCTGGCTATCATTGCTGCAGATGACAATGCAGGCCTTGTCCAAGCCATCGAAAGCAAGAACATCACTTACTTGACCAAGTTTCCGAAGATCGGCAAGAAAACCGCCCAACAGATGGTGCTGGACTTGGAAGGTAAGATCAATCTTGATCTAGAAGATGCACCGGCTCAGACCAAAGCCAAAGTTGTAGAAGAAAACCAAGCCTTGGAAGAAGCTATGGAAGCCATGTTGGCATTGGGCTACAAGGCAACGGAACTCAAGAAAATCAAGAAGTTCTTTGAAGGAACTTCTGATACTGCTGAAAACTACATCAAGTCTGCCCTTAAGATGTTGGTGAAATAGGAGAAGAAGATGCCAAAACGCTGTGGCTGGGTCAAAATGAGCAACCCTCTCTATGTAGCCTACCATGATGAGGAATGGGGACGGCCCCTCCATGATGACCAGGCCCTTTTTGAGTTACTCTGTATGGAGACCTATCAGGCTGGCCTATCTTGGGAGACGGTGCTCAATAAACGGCAGGCTTTCCGAGAATCTTTTCATGGTTACCATCTTCATCGCGTCGCAGAGATGACGGATGAAGAACTGGAATCCTTGTTAGACAATCCAGCTATCATCCGAAATCGTGCCAAGATCTTTGCGACACGGGCCAATGCTCAAGCCTTTCTACAAGTCCAGGAGGAATTTGGATCGTTTGATGCTTATCTTTGGTCTTTTGTCGATGGGAAAACCATCGTCAATGATGTTCCAGATTACCGACAGGCTCCAGCGAAGACAGCTCTTTCTGAGAAGCTAGCCAAGGACCTCAAAAAGCGTGGTTTTAAGTTCACCGGACCAGTCGCAGTTTTATCCTACCTACAAGCAGCCGGCCTTATCAATGATCACGAAAAGGATTGTGACTTCAATTCACATAAAAATACCGTTTGAGAAAGACTCTCAACGGTATTTTTTTCAATTTCTTCTTTTAGCGATTTTTTTCTAGCTCTTTTTTTCATCGGCAAGTTGTAGTAGAGCAATCCCTTTTTTTATTAATTCGTTATCATTTTTGCAAATTCCAAGTCGAATCTGTGAAAGCCCGAGGGAATCATAACGTTTTTCTTTTTTTGACAAATCGTAAATGTACTTAGTAATTTCAGCGCATTCTCTCTTTAATCCATTATAAAGATAGATGGTAGAAAGGTTGACTAAGAGTCCGATTTGTACATTATTCCCATAGCGAAATGATTTGTATTTTTTTATGCTATTTAAAATCTTTTGGGTAAATTGTTTGATATTTTCTAAAGGGAAGAAATAAAGGATAGTAGAGAGAAGTCGAAAATCACTTTCATACCAAGTGTCCTGTTTTTCTAAATACGCCCAAATTTTATTGGTAGTAGCATTAATTTCTTTTGTCTCAGAAATTCCATTTTGTCTCAGATGAATAGTAATATTGATGATATCTAAAGCGTGTTTAATCGGAATATCGGAATGTTTATATAGATACGCCTCACATTCTCTCTTTAATTGTAACAAACCTTTCGTCCCTGCAATAGACTCACCTTGGTTATAAAGAGAATTTAAAATTTTCTGTCTCTGACTAGGTTGATAATAATCACAAATGTATTTAAATTCTTCTAGTGTCATATCTATCTGGCGAAGTAAAAAAATCATGGTATAGAACTTTGGCACGACTTGTCCGCTTTCAATTCGTGCCAAAGTTGAGCGAGCTAAAAAATCTCCACAAATTTCTTCTTGAGTCAGCCCTTTTGATTTCCTAATTTCTTTATAGATTTTTCCATAATCCCAGCGCATAAGAACCCTCTTTGAAAATGTTACTAAAAGCTACGTTTTGAGAAAGCGTTTTAAAATAGTATATCATGAAATAAAAGGGAGGACAAATATGAAAAAAATAATGTACAATTTAATTTTACTGGCAGTAACTTTAATAGTTACTAAAAGTGTGTTTCCATGGTGGTGGCCATGGGGGTAAAGTGAATAGTATGAAAAGGAAACGTAGTAAAACAATAATTACTATATTTACACTCTTATTAACTCTCGTAATAAGGGAGATAGCAATTGCTGCCACACATGGTAACTATTCAAACGGTGTAAGAAGTACAGAACATTATCAACTATACTATCATGGTGAAGCTTGGACTACTAGAAATGGGAATACTACATGGATTCGTTATTATAGGAATAATACTTATTTAGGTGGTGCCGTTGCCATGAAGGATTCTTGGAGACCTGCTAGTGACAAGACATATGCAGCTGTAAATGTTTGGGATTCAATGAATCCATGGGCGCCAAAAACAATTTACAGATATAAACTTTAATACGATAATAAATAGGAGAGATGATGAGACTATTTAACAATCAATATTGGCATCAAATTGCAGTACTAGATAGTTTGACGGTTTTCATTATTTCTCTTTCTGTTTACAGTCAGAAAGGATATTTTTGGATTCCTTTATTTTTTACTTGTTTCAATGTTATTATGTTAATTGTTATAAATAAAAAGTATCAGAAACAATTTATCATTTGTCATATTTTAGGTAAGTCACATACAAATTTTTGTTGATCAGTATTTAAAATGGCATTTCTACAATTTGTTGATTAGTTATCTTATTAGTACCGCAATGTATCTTATTTTTGCATCTAGCTAAGGACATAAGATTAATATTTATTTTTTTGTTATGGGTACTAATTATGTTTACCATCAATATTTGGATTTATGCTATATCTATAGGAAGAATTCTATGAAAAAAATATCTATTTTTCTTATTTTTAAAAAAAACGCTGGTTCTTATTTACTATTCTATTTTTTTACTCGTTTTTTTCTAACAAATAGTGTTCTTTGGAATGAAAGCACACAACTGATTCGCAGATATCCAGCTATTGAAAGGTTAAAAGATAGAGGCAGATAAAGGGAGCTATGAGTCGCTTTATATTCCAGAAGCTGACGAAACAGGGAAATCTTTATTTCCATCAGCATGGAGGAGAGAAATGAATTATATCATACACTTTTGACTGCTTTAAGAGATGGCAGAGCAATTTATAGAAATAAAATTGCTTATATTGAAAAAAAGGTGAAAAAAACTTCAATTACTAACAGCAATAAAACTTAAAGATATATTCTCAAAAAGAAGAGTTAAGCGAACATTTTTTTAAACGATATATTGTTTAAAAAAATCTAGAGATAATAAGGAGTTGTTTAAAAAAATAATAGCAATTGAAGAAGGTTACTTAAAAATGGATTTTTTTCTTCAATCTGTTTTTTTAAATAATTTAGGAAATTGTGTTAAAATGAAATGAAAATTACGAATAGTATAAGTGGGAGGCACCATGAAGGCGGAAATTATTGCAGTTGGAACAGAAATTTTAACAGGACAAATTGTCAACACTAATGCTCAATTCTTGTCTGAAAAATTAGCTAGTTTAGGGATTGATGTCTATTATCATGTGGCGGTAGGAGACAATGAAGGTCGTCTCTTCTCGACCATTGAGACAGCTTCAAAACGCAGTGATTTGGTGATTTTATGTGGTGGACTTGGGCCAACAGAGGATGATTTGACCAAGCAAACCCTTGCTAAGTTTTTAGGGAAAGAACTGGTTTTTGATCCAACAGCGCTTGCTAAACTCGACACCTTCTTTGCCAGTCGCCCTGATTATGTCCGGACGCCCAATAATGAGCGACAAGCACAATTGATTGCCGGTTCAATCCCCCTTCAAAACCGTACAGGTCTCGCGGTTGGAGGTTTGATTGAAGTCGATGGTGTGACCTATGTCGTTCTACCTGGTCCACCAAGTGAGTTAAAACCCATGGTCAATGAACAATTGGTGCCTCATTTGACAACAGGGGAGCAGCTCTTTTCAAGAGTCTTGCGCTTCTTTGGGATTGGGGAAAGCCAGCTGGTTACGATCCTAGCAGATATCATTGAAGAGCAGAGTGATCCGACAGTGGCCCCTTATGCCAAGACAGGAGAAGTGACCTTGCGTCTGTCTACAAAGGCGAAGGATCAAACTTCAGCAGATGTGAAGCTCGATGTCTTAGAAAAGGAAATCTTATCCCGCCACACGCTGGATCATCAACCCTTGCATGACCTGTTTTACGGTTATGGGGATGACAATTCGATGGCCAAGGTTGCCTTTGATCTCTTGAAACGGACTGGTAAGACCATTACAGCTGCAGAAAGCCTGACAGCTGGCCTTTTCCAAGCGACTTTGGCAGATTTTTCAGGTGCGTCCAGCATCTTCGCAGGTGGTTTTGTCACCTATAGTCTGGAAGAAAAAAGCAAGATGTTGTCCATTCCAGCTCAAGAGTTGGAGCAACATGGAGTAGTGTCTCATTTTACAGCTCAAGCCATGGCTTCACAGGCCCGTAAGTTAACAGGATCCGATTATGGTGTTAGCCTGACCGGAGTTGCGGGGCCAGATAGTCTAGAAGGGCACCCAGCAGGGACTGTCTTTATCGGACTTGCGACTCCAAATGGAGTGGATAGTGTCCAAGTCAATATCGCCGGACGTAGCCGGGCGGATGTCCGAGAAATTGCAGTTCTTCATGCCTTTAATTTGGTGCGCTTGGCTGTATTAAATGGTGAAAATTTGGTATAATGAAGCTTGTGCCAAATGAAGAATAATTCTAAAAATGGATAGGAAATGTGCCTTTCAAATGACGGAAAACGTCGGTGAGTTGCATGCATTTCCTGTATAGCAAAAAAATAGGAGAAAAGAATGGCGAAAAAACAGAAAAAATTAGATGATATCTCTAAGAAATTTGGAGATGAGCGTGAAAAAGCGCTCAATGATGCCCTGAAATTGATCGAAAAAGACTTTGGTAAGGGATCGATCATGCGTTTGGGGGAACGTGCAGAGCAAAAAGTACAAGTCATGAGCTCTGGTTCCTTGGCGCTTGATATTGCCTTGGGTGCTGGTGGTTATCCAAAAGGTCGGATCATCGAAATCTATGGTCCAGAATCATCTGGTAAAACAACCGTTGCCCTCCATGCAGTAGCGCAAGCACAGAAAGAAGGGGGCATTGCTGCCTTTATCGATGCTGAGCATGCCTTGGATCCATCTTATGCAGCAGCTCTTGGGGTCAATATCGACGAACTTCTCTTGTCTCAACCAGACTCAGGGGAACAAGGCTTGAAATTGCTGGTAAATTGATCGACTCTGGTGCGGTTGATTTGGTGGTTGTTGACTCTGTTGCGGCCTTGGTACCACGTGCGGAAATCGATGGAGATATCGGAGATAGCCACGTTGGTTTGCAAGCTCGGATGATGAGCCAAGCGATGCGTAAGCTTGGAGCTTCTATTAACAAGACCAAGACCATTGCTATCTTTATCAACCAATTGCGTGAAAAAGTTGGGGTCATGTTTGGGAACCCTGAAACCACACCTGGTGGTCGTGCCCTGAAATTTTACGCTTCTGTCCGTCTAGATGTTCGTGGAAATACTCAAATCAAGGGGACTGGGGACCAAAAAGATACCAACGTTGGTAAGGAAACCAAGATCAAGGTTGTGAAGAACAAGGTAGCTCCACCGTTCAAAGAAGCCATGGTGGAAATCATGTACGGAGAAGGAATTTCACGTACAGGTGAATTGGTGAAGATTGCAACAGATTTGGATATCATCCAAAAAGCGGGTGCGTGGTACTCATACAATGGCGAAAAAATTGGTCAAGGATCTGAAAATGCTAAGAAATTCTTGGCTGACCACCCAGAAATTTTTGACGAAATCGACCACAAGGTTCGGGTTCATTTTGGTTTGATCGAAGAAGACGAAGCAGTGAAAACCCTTGATAAAACTGAAGAAGCAGCTCCTGTCGTAGAAGAAGTAACTCTAGATTTAGATGATGCGATTGAAATTGAAGATTAATTTTTTTCAAAATAGGTCGCTAGACTGATGGTTTTTGTGTTATAATTTAATACGATAGTATTATCGTGTAGCGAAAGGAGTGCATGCATGATTAAAATTTATACAGTGTCAAGTTGCACCAGCTGTAAAAAAGCAAAGACTTGGCTCAACGCTCATCAGCTAACCTATAAAGAACAAAACCTCGGTAAGGAAGGGATCACCAAAGAAGAATTATTGGATATCCTTACAAAGACTGAAAATGGAGTGGCAAGTATTGTCTCTTCAAAAAATCGATACGCTAAAAATCTAGGAGTGGACATCGAAGACTTGAGTGTCAATGAAGTCATTGACATCATCATGGAAACACCTCGTATTCTTAAAAGTCCGATCTTGGTAGATGACAAACGTCTCCAAGTGGGCTACAAAGAAGACGATATTCGTGCCTTCTTGCCACGATCAGTTCGAAATGTAGAAAATGCAGAAGCGCGGATGCGTGCAGCTCTTTAAAGTGATTGAAAATCAGAAACAATTTGTTTCTGATTTTTTCTTGTTAAAAATCGGAATGAAAAGCAGTTTACTGCGCCATTTTACGAAATCTATGATACAATATTTTAGAAAACAATAACTAGTAAGGAATGGAAAATGAAAAGGAAAATCTTCTTATTGGGTGCACTTGCCTTGTGTTTGACAGGATGTGGTCAAAAAAAGCAAGTGAAAACGCCAACCTCAAGTGAGCAAAAAGCAATCAAAGCGAAAGCAGAACAGCTACAAAAGGATAATAAGAGTATCTTACAAAAAGCTGAAGAAAATAAGGTCATCACTAGAACCTTTGTTTTTCCAAAAGATGACAAGGGGACACAACAGACGCAAATCGTCACCTATGTGGGGAATACCTTTAAAAAGTTGGAGACCATCAATGTGACGGCAACTGATGAGGAGTTGAAAAAAGGGATCCAACAGGTTGGAGTAGAGGAAGCGCAAAAGCAGTTGAGAGAATCCTTTAACAAGGACGATGCCTTTAAGGAAGCTTTGACAGTGCCAGGTTTCACAGCTGATTTGACCTTGGAAAATGAGAATGAATACAAGGTAACCATCACCTATGACTTTGAAGCGATGGATGTGAAGAAGGCCGAAGGCATGACTTACTTCAAAAACAATCACTTACCAGAGTTGTTGAAGTTGACACCGAGTCAATTTGCGGACAATCTTATCAATGCTGGAGCAAGTGAGCAAAAATAAAAAAACAGTTTAACTGAAATAGCTCAAAAATGCTTGAAAAAGCTGTAAAATCAAGGGCTTGACCGTTGTGGAAAACTCTTGATTATGGTATAATAGTAATATTCTAAGGAAAGAGGGTGTTCTTGTGGGATTTACAGATGAAACAGTACGTTTTAATCTTGATGATTCAAATCGTAAGGAAATTAGCGAGACCTTGAAAGATGTTTACTTGTCACTGGATGAAAAAGGCTACAATCCAATTAATCAAATCGTAGGATACGTACTCAGTGGTGATCCTGCCTATGTACCTCGTTATAATAATGCACGGAACCAAATTCGTAAATATGAACGAGATGAGATCGTGGAAGAATTGGTACGTTATTATTTGAAAGGGCAAGGAATAGACCTCTAATGAGAATTATGGGATTGGATGTTGGCTCAAAGACCGTTGGGGTTGCTGTGAGTGATCCTCTCGGTTTTACAGCTCAGGGTCTTGAAATCATCCAAATCGATGAAGACAAAAAAGAATTCGGTTTGGAGCGCTTAGCCGAATTAGTAGCTCAATACAAGGTGGACCGTTTTGTTGTGGGCTTGCCGAAAAACATGAACAACACCAGCGGACCGCGTGTGGAAGCCAGCCAGGCTTATGGCGCAATGATTGCTGAAAAGTTTGGGTTGCCAGTCGACTACCAAGACGAACGGTTGACGACAGTTGCTGCAGAGCGGATGTTGATTGAGCAAGCAGATATTAGCCGTAGCAAACGCAAAAAAGTTATTGATAAGTTAGCAGCGCAGCTCATTTTACAAAATTATTTAGATCGCAATTTTTAGAAAGAAAACGAGGAAGAATAGTATGGCACATGATCATAACCACGACCATGAAGAACGTGAATTAATCACATTGGTGGATGAACAAGGAAATGAAACCTTGTTTGAAATTCTTTTGACCATTGATGGCAAAGAAGAATTTGGAAAGAACTATGTCCTTTTGATCCCTGCAAATGCAGAAGAAGATGAAAACGGCGAAGTTGAAATCCAAGCTTATTCATTTACAGAAAACGAAGACGGAACAGAAGGCGACCTTCAACCAATCCCAGAAGACTCAGATGCAGAATGGGATATGATCGAAGAAGTCTTCAACAGCTTTATGGAGGAGTAAAAACGTCCAGTGGACGTTTTTACCCTCAACTCAAGAAACTAGAAAGAGTTGGTAAGTCCAGTGGATGTTTTTACCCCAACTCCTAGAAACTAGAAAGAGTTGGTAAGTCCGATGGACTTGCTGTAAAAATGAGAAAGAAATAACTACAAAAGAAAGGAGCGCAAACGTCAGAAGAGGTTTTGTCGCTTTTTCTTTTAGGAGGAAGATGTGAATAAGATTGAGCAATGGATGAATAGTCGGATCGGTCTGAATTTTCGATCGGGACTGGATCGTATGGAGCAGGCAGTGAGCCTTTTAGGGAGGCCGGATAAGGCTTATCCGATCCTTCATGTGACAGGAACCAATGGGAAGGGATCCACAATCGCCTTTCTGCGTCAATTGTTGATGGCTCACGGAAAGAAGGTTGGAACCTTTACTTCTCCTCATATGATCAGTATCCATGATCGGATTTGTATTGGGGATCAGCCGATTTCAGATGAAGATTTTACTCGGATTGGCCAAGAAGTCCAACAAATGGAGCAGACCTTACTTCAAACCCAGGACCAACTCTCTTATTTTGAGATTATCTGCCTCATGGCCCTCTTGTATTTTAAGGAACAAGCTGTGGATGTGGTCTTGCTGGAAGTTGGTATCGGTGGGCTTCTAGATACCACCAATGTAGTGACGGGAGATATCGCAGTGATCACTTCGGTTGGCCTGGATCACCAGGAAACACTGGGAGGGACGATTGCGGAAATCGCCCAGCAAAAGGCAGGAATCTTTAAGAAGGGCAAGAAAGCTGTGGTGGGTCCCTTATCGGATGATGCTATAGCTGTTTGTCAAGAAAAAGCGGAGCAATTGGCTGTGGATCTCCACGCCTTCCAGAAAGATTTTGGCATAGAGCAGGATCGCTTTTGGAATGAAAGCGTGGAACTTGTCTTGCCGTCTCTAAGCTTGAAGGGTGATTACCAACGGGAAAATGCTGCAGTAGCTCTGGAGGCCTTTCTCCTCTATATGGAAGGCCTAGATCAAGAAGTGGATATGGATCAGGTCAAGCTTGCTTTGCAAGAGACGCGGTGGCCGGGCCGTCTAGAGTTGTTTGGCGACCAGGTGTATCTGGATGGCGCCCATAATCCTCATGCTATGTTGCGCTTGATCGAGTTTGCCAATAGCTTAGCAGGAAAGCGCGTGAAGATTTTATTTGGGGCCCTCAAGCGAAAAGATTATAGCGGGATGCTCCAAACGCTTCAAGCGGGATTGCCGGAAGCTGAATTGATTTTGACGACCTTTCATTACGGTGAAGTGGTGGCACAAGGCGACCGACAAGACCTGCCCTATGTAGCGGACTACAAGGCCTATATCAAAGAATTTATGGATCAGAGTTCCCCAGATGAAGTCTTATTTGTCACAGGATCCTTGTATTTTATTGCGGAAGTAAGGGCATTTTTATTAGAGGGGTAAACAATTGACCTAAAGACTTTCTTGGCGTATACTGGTGGTAGATAGTATACGGTTATGGCGAAAGGAGTCGATCTTAATGAAAAAAATCATGTCTATACTGACCTTGGCGGTAGCTCCTTTTCCTGACTGCTTGTAGCCAGCAAGAAAAAGCAACACAGACTTCGAGCAAACAGACGTCTGCTTCATCACAGACTGTGACTTCGGCGAGTGAAGAACAGAAAGAAGGAGTGTCCATAGATGGCAGTTATCGAGGACAGGACGAGGAAAATACGATTCTCTTAGTTGTGACGGGGCAAAAAGGCACGTTTACGGTGCAAGATGCTGATGGAGAAGAAGAGACCAAAGAGGTCAGTATTGATCCGGTCAATCAATCCATGCGTATCGGGGATGAGCCTTATCGCTATCGGATCGAAGGAGATCAGTTGTCGCTAGAAGATCTGGAGCAAGCAGAGGATGATCAAGGGATTATCGTTTTGACCAAGCAATAAGGGACGAAACAAGAGAGAGTGGGACAGAAATAGGTAATTCGTTAGAATTCGATTTCGTCGTCCCACCTCCGCACAGTTGAGTAGGGCTGTAAAAGCTGATGAAATCAGCGTAGTAGAGCCCACTCAACCACTGCGTCTTGCTCGACAATCCAAAAATAATTGAGAGGCTAGGACTTTTGTCCCACTCTCTTTTTGTTTGTCTAGAAGGGGCTTGGTTGGTCGTTGCAACGGGTAAAAAGAATTGGTATACTAGTAGAAAGAAACAAGGAGGATGCTGTGACCTTTCGAAAATTACGTCTATTAATGTCCAAATATGGATTTAGTATTTTGTTTATGGGCTTTGAACTATGGGCATCCTTTGCAGCCTTCTTTTGGCTCAATAGATGGTTCCCTCATTGGCTATCTGTTGCAGTCATTGGGCTCTTATATGTGTCGACAATCTTAGCTATTGTTAATCGAAATACCCCGCCTGAAAATAAGGTGACCTGGCTCTTAATTGCCGTCATTCCTGTCTTTGGATCGCTCTTTATACCTCATGTTTGGAGAGCGGCGTTTGTCCAAGAAGGAAATGATCCAGTTGAAAAATATGGAGTCCATGAAGTTTCGAGAGGACAATAGTCATCAGTTGCGTAAGGAGCTCAAGCAAGAAAGCAAAGCGGTTTATGGCTTGGTCAAGTCGATTTTATCCATGGACCACAATGCGGATCTCTACAATGGGACGGCATCGACCTTTTACCCTCTAGGGGAGGAGATGTATGAGCAACTACTAGAGGATCTAAAAGCAGCGAAAAAATTTATCTTCATCGAGTTTTACATCATTGATGAGGGCTTGATGTGGAACAGTATCCTAGAGATTTTAGAGCAGAAAGTGAAAGATGGGGTTGAAGTCAAACTCCTTTATGACGATATCGGCTGTATGGCAACCTTGGCTGGGAACTATACCAAACGATTGCGAAAGATGGGGATTGATGCCCATAAGTTTAACAAGGTGATCCCCCGTCTAACAGTGGCATATAACAACCGAGACCACCGCAAGATTCTGGTCATTGATGGGCAGATCGGCTATACGGGTGGTGTCAATTTGGCAGACGAGTACATCAACCACATTGAGCGGTTGGTCACTGGAAGGACAGTGCCATTCGTTTAGATGGACGAGCTGTTAAGGCCTTAACGCGACTCTTCCTCATGAACTGGTACATCAACCGTGGGGAAATCGAGGATTTTGACCGCTACCATATTGAAAATAAGGCGGTCGAAGGAGAAGGACTCTACATTCCCTATGGGAGTGGACCAAAGCCGATTTACAAGTCGCAGGTCGGAAAGACGGTTTATCAAAATATGATCAACCAAGCGACGGATTACGTCTATATCACGACTCCTTACTTGATCATCGATTATGATTTGACAGAAGATATCCGCAATGCGGCCCTTCGTGGGGTGGATGTTCGCATCGTGACCCCGCATATTCCGGATAAAAAATTGATCCAAATTGTTACGCGTGGGGCTTACTTGGATCTGATGGATGCTGGAGTGAAAATCTATGAGTACACGCCTGGTTTTGTCCACAGTAAGCAAGTTCTTGCCGATGATGAAATGGCGGTTGTAGGGTCGATTAACTTTGATTACCGCAGTTTGGTCCATCACTATGAAAATGCTGTCTGGATGTATCGGACGCCTGCCTTGAAAAAGATTCGGGAGGACTTTGACCATATCTTTGAAGTGTCTCAAGAAATTACAGAGGATACCTTCCGCTTTACATGGCACCAAAGCTTAATCAAGGAAATTATGCAATTGTTCGCACCGATGTTGTAAATGTATAAAAACGAAAATCAGAGTCAGGAATCGAGATGCCTGACTCTTTTTCCATAGGACTATGTGATAAGAGGCTGACAGGGTCAGCAGAATTTGGTATACTAGAGAAGATAATGGGCTTTTTTCTAAAGGGAAAAGCAGAGGAATAGCGAAGAAAAGGAAAAAGAATGAGCGAAAAAGAGCAAGAAATGACTTCGAAAAAGTTAGGGCTTCACGTGGGAGACAGTTTTCAGGATACACGTGAAATTCGCGAAGTGCTAGATAAATCAGTCTTTCGTGAAGAAGAGCCGACTCATAGCCAGCAGGCAGAAGTCTTGGAGGAGCCTGTTGCAATGGAGGCATCAGAGGAAATTCGTGATGCCAAGCCAGAAGCAGTAGCAGAACCTACACAAGAATTGGAACAAGAAGCGGAGCAACCGCTCAGTCGGATGAGTCGTCGTTCACGTAAGGCGGGAGTTGAAGCGACAAAAGCGGAAGCATCTAAGCTAGAAGAGAATACGGAAGAGCTAGAAGCGGATGTGGCAGTTGAGCCAATCCGTCGTCAAGCTAAGCGTCCAGTGCCCCTAGCGATTCCTTTTGTGTTGAGTCTCTTGATTAGTTTACTGCATGTCGGGGTGCCATTTTTAACCCGTTTTGCAACCAATCAACAATCTCAAAACTTGTATGCTGGCTGGGCTATGACCAAAGGGTCAAGTACCGTTTGGTGATTTTTACGGAACCAATGGTCTGCTCTATTATGCAATCAACTGGTTGGGAAGTTTAGCTGGTGGACATTGGATCTTGATGATCCTTCAAGCGATTGCCCTCTTCTTTGCGGGGACTTACCTCTATCGGGTTGTGCGCTTGCTGGTGTCTGATAAAGATACAGCGAAGAATGTCCAGTTACTCTTTTATTTCTTGGTGCTAGGCCTTGGTTTTTGGAGGGACTTATGTAACTTTCTTTTAGTCTTCCAATCCTATTTGCCAGCATGAATTTCATTTTGGCTTATTTGATTGGGCATCGTAAGGATGAAGGCTTTATCCTTTATGGTGCGATTGCAGCTGTGGCTTTCTTGATTGATCCGATGACCAGTGCCTTGTTTTATTTGTTGGCCTTCCTTGGATTAACAGCCTTTAACATCAAGCAGAAGAGATGGGCGCGTGGCTTTTATCAACTGCTAGCAGCTCTCCTTGGTTTTTTCACTCGTCTTTTATCCAATTGGCTATATCACCGTTTTGAATCAGACTTTTGGCTATGCCATTAACCAAGTAACCTATGTCTTTAATGCCTTGAATTTTAGCAATGGACAGACCTTCAGTAATGCCATTTATTATGGACTGTTGGCGCTGGCCTTTGGTCTGGTCTCTGCCTTTTTGATGTCCTTTACGAAGCAAAATAGCAGTGCTCGCCGGATCTTCCGCTTTATGGGATGGGCAGGTAGTCTGGTAGTCCTCGTCGTGTCTATTGGTCTTCCTGAACAGGGCGCTTACCAATTGTTACCGATGTTGCCATTTGTTCTTCCCTTTGTTTGCGAGTCTGGTTCTCACGTGATGGGGAAGCGAGCGATGGGATCTGAACGTCGTGGTCGGAAGAAGAAAAACAAGGAAGTTTGGGCCGCTTACTTTACGAGCCAAGTTTTCTTACCGCTAGTAGCCCTTGTCTATCTGTTGGCGAATCCAGTGGTTCAAGATGTCGTGCTTCAGTCTGGTCAATCGAGTGAACGGAGCGCTATTGCCAGCTACATTAAAAATCACACCAAGTCGAAAGATACCATCTATGCTTGGGATGCGACAGCTACTCTCTATCAAGAAAGCGATCGTTTGGCAGCATCTGCTTTATTGACCCCAACGTCTTATCTGGGGAATTAAATGAAAATCGGACCAATGTGATCCAACAAATCGATCGGTCTGAACCCAAGTATATTGTGGTCAACAATCAGGTAGAGTTGACCTCTGATATGAAGAACTTGCTGAAAGAAAATTACCGTCTAGTTGAGAAGAAATACCGTCATTTCAAACTCTATCAACGGTCTTAATGAAAATCAATATCTTGTGTTTTTAGAAAGTTTTTTTAGAAATTTTCACCACAAGATATTGATTTTTTTATTTTTTGAGTGGTATAATACAACTTGTATGTAAAATGAATGAAAGAAAGGGCATGTTTGGTATGATCACCTTTGAGAAGAAAAAAACTGAGAATGGCCCCGGATATTTTTTTGTTGAAAAACGAGATGGCCGTCGTGTTCAATTTCGATGTTGAAAAAATTTATAAAGCCTTGTTGAAGGCGACAGAAGAAGTGGCTTCTCTCACTCCCGTGCTGGAAGCCAAACTAGAAGCCATTGTCGATCGTGTGATCGCAGAGATCTTGGAGCGATTCCCAAATGGCGTGAAGATCTATGAGATTCAAAATGTCGTTGAACATGAATTGCTTCAAGCCAACGAATATGCGATTGCTGAGAGCTACATTACTTATCGGACGCAGCGGGATTTTGAGCGCTCAAAAGCGACGGATATCAACTTTACAATTGGAAAACTCCTCAACAAGGACCAAGCGGTTGTCAATGAAAATGCCAATAAGGACAGCGATGTCTTTAATACGCAACGGGATTTGACGGCAGGGGATCGTTGGTAAGTCTATTGGTCTCAAAATGTTGCCCAAACACGTAGCCAATGCCCACCAAAAAGGGGACATCCACTACCATGATTTGGACTATAGCCCTTATACACCGATGACCAACTGCTGTTTGATCGATTTTGAAGGTATGCTCAGAAATGGCTTTAAGATTGGGAATGCAGAAGTAGAAAGTCCTAAGTCCATCCAAACTGCAACGGCTCAAATCTCGCAGATTATTGCCAATGTAGCTTCTAGTCAGTACGGGGGTGCTCAGCTGACCGGATCGATGAAGTCTTGGCCCCTTATGCAGAAAAGAACTACCAAAAACACTTGGCAGATGCCAAAGAGTGGGTGCTTCCTGAAAAGCAAGAGGACTATGCTTGGAGCAAGACTCAAAAAGATATCTATGATGCCATGCAATCGCTGGAATATGAGATCAATACTCTCTTTACTTCGAACGGGCAAACTCCCTTTACTTCGCTTGGCTTTGGTCTTGGAACCAATCGCTTCGAACGGGAAATCCAAAAAGGCGATTTTTGGAAATTAGAATCAAGGGACTTGGATCGGAACATCGGACAGCCATCTTTCCAAAGCTGATCTTTACCCTCAAGCGGGGGCTCAACCTAGAACCTGGAACTCCTAACTATGATATCAAGCAATTGGCCTTGGAATGTGCCACTAAGCGCATGTATCCCAGACGTTTTGTCTTATGACAAGATTGTAGAATTAACAGGCTCCTTCAAGGTGCCGATGGGATGTCGCTCTTTCCTTCAAGGTTGGAAGGACGAGAATGGTGTGGAAGTTAATTCTGGCCGGATGAACCTCGGGGTTGTGACAGTCAATCTACCTCGAATTGCTTTGGAGTCGGACGGAGACAAGGAGAAGTTCTGGCAAATCTTTAATGAACGGATGAATATCGCTGAGGATGCCTTGGTTTACCGGGTGGAACGCACCAAAGAAGCGACACCAGCCAATGCACCGATTCTCTACCAATATGGGGCTTTCGGGAAACGCTTGGGTAAATATGACCAGGTAGATCAGCTCTTCCGTCATCGCAGAGCAACTGTTTCTCTTGGCTATATCGGACTCTATGAAGTCGCAACCGTCTTTTATGGTCCAAATTGGGAACACAATCCAGAAGCAAAACAATTCACGATTGATATCATCAAGGATATGAAAGCGCGCGTGGAAGAATGGTCTGACCAGTATGATTACCACTTCTCTATCTATTCGACACCGTCAGAAAGCTTGACAGACCGCTTCTGTCGTCTGGATACGGAGAAATTTGGTAAGGTTCCGGATATCACAGACAAGGAGTACTACACCAATAGTTTCCACTACGATGTTCGTAAGAACCCAACGCCATTTGAGAAGTTGGATTTTGAAAAAGTTTATCCTGAAGCTGGAGCTTCTGGTGGCTTTATCCACTATTGTGAATACCCTGTGCTCCAACAAAATCCAAAAGCCCTTGAGGCGGTTTGGGATTATGCCTATGACCGGGTCGGTTATCTCGGAACCAATACGCCGATTGACCGTTGTTACAAGTGTGATTTTGAAGGAGATTTCACGCCGACTGAGCGCGGATTTGCTTGTCCAAACTGTGGCAACAGCGATCCGAAAACGGTTGATGTGGTCAAACGGACCTGTGGTTATCTAGGAAACCCTCAAGCTCGTCCGATGGTCAATGGCCGTCATAAGGAAATCGCTGCACGGGTCAAACACATGAATGGATCCACTATCAAATCAGCTGGCCACCAAGTGACAGGTTAGAAAAGGACATTATGGGAAAATATCAATTAGATGATAAAGGTAAGGCTCAGGTTCAACGATTCCACGAGAAGCATTCAAAGGGTGGAATCAATAAAAAAGACCGAGTAGCCAGCCTGAGAGAGCAATTTTTAAATAAAAATAAGAAAAAGTGAGAGTCCGCTCTCGCTTTTCTCTTATGGGGAGGTAAGGATGGAATTACGCAGACCGATATTGGCAGATAAAGAAACAATTTTAGAGATGATGGCAGAGTTTGAACAGACTCAATCAGCCCACGATGGCGGCTTTTGGGATGCTGAAAACTTTGATTATGAGGAGTGGCTAGAAACTAACCTTAATAAAGAAATGGGAATAGGATTGCCTGAAAATCGCGTCCCATCAATTCAGTTCGTATTGTTTGATGACTCAGGTCATGCTTTAGGTTTTTTGAAATCTACGGCTGAGACTAAATGAGGGATTGCTGAATTATGCTGGTCATATCGGTTATTCCATCCGCCCCTTCTGAAAGGGGAAAAGGTTATGCCAAGGAAGCTCTCCATCAAGGTCTGCAAGTAGCTAAAGAAAAGAACATTCATCGTGCTCTGGTGACATGTAGCACGGAAAATCCTGCCAGTCGAGCGGTGATTCTAGCTAATGGCGGTCAGTTGGAGGATGTTCGAAATGGAACGGAGCGTTATTGGATAGAAGTGGAGTAGAAGGATGACATGGAATACACCAAAACCAGGCGAATGGAAGAGTGAGGAGCTGAGTCAAGGACGCATCATCGATTACAAGGCTTTTAACTTTGTCGATGGAGAAGGGGTGCGCAACTCCCTTTATGTGGCGGGTTGCATGTTTCACTGTGAGGGCTGTTACAATGTAGCAACCTGGTCTTTCAATGCAGGCATTCCCTATACCAAAGAGTTAGAAGAGCAGATCATGGCAGATCTGGCCCAACCTTATGTTCAAGGTTTGACCCTACTCGGTGGAGAGCCATTCCTGAATACTGGAATTCTTTTGCCTCTCGTTAAACGCATTCGGAAAGAATTGCCGGAAAAAGACATCTGGTCATGGACAGGCTACACCTGGGAAGAAATGATGCTAGAGACACCAGACAAACTAGAGCTTCTCTCACTGATTGATATTCTGGTCGATGGCCGCTATGATAAGAGTAAACGCAACCTCATGTTGCAGTTCCGAGGGTCTTCTAACCAGCGGATTATTGATGTTCAAAAATCATTGAAAGAAGGAAAGGTTGTCATCTGGGACAAGCTCAATGATGGCAAAGAAAGTTTTGAGCAGGTCAAACGGGATGATTTGCTATAGAGCATTTGTAAAGAAGTAGGGCAGAACGAATTTTATTTAAAAATCGTTCTGCTTTCGTATTTCTAGTCTTAGTTTAAAAAGACTTCCAAATTTTTTCAATAGTCTCAGATTCGTAAGGGGCAAACGCCCCTGGAGAGTGTTGGAGGTAGAAGATGCGAGATGAGCTCTGTGATAGAAATACGAAAAAATGAAAGAAATTTATTTCGTAAGTCCACTCCCTCAAGGTGGGACTTTGTACAATTTATCAGCGCGCTATTATATAGTGATGGCGATCATTCATTGGAGGTTGGGCATTTTGGTCCAGCCTTTTTTAGTTTCTATGCATAAATATGCAAGGCATCCGATCGTTTACGGAGGCTCGTTGCATTTTAATTGTACTTATTGGACAAAAAAGTGATAAATAATGCGTCATTTAGTAGAAATATGTTATAATAAATATGAGAAAGTACTAATTGGAGGTTTTCATGTCGCAAAGGAGACGAAGTCGTCGCTCAATTCAAAAATGGGGGCAAATGCGAATCATTAATTCCGTCTTGCTTATTTTTTTGTTTCTCACAGCTATTTGGGCGATCTATACCATGCTAGCCAATAATATCTTGGCTTTTCGTTATGTCAATGTTCTCGTGATTGCACTACTAGCTGTCTTCTTGCTCTTATCTACTTGGTTTGTTGTTAGAAACCAGGCTAAAAAGACGACCGTAGTCTTTGCTTCTGGGCGGTTTGCTGATTAGCTCAGGAGTTCTGTTTGCCAGTCAACAACTCTTGAATCTGACTAGCAATGTCAATGGGCACTCCAACTATACAGAGTTTGAGATGGCAGTTTATGTCAAGAAAGACAGTGACATTAAAGATATCAAAGAAATCAAGGAAGTGGTGACGCCAAAGGGCAACAATAATGAAGCCAACCTTACGGCTCTTTTGGACAATATCAAAAAGACCAAGGGACAGGAAATCTCCGTAGTAGACGCACCGACTTATCTGGATGCCTATAAGAGCTTGCAAGACGGTAGTGCCACTGCTATAGTGTTGAATAGTACCTTTGAGGATACGATTGCTACAGAAGATGCCGATTATGCGAAGAAATTAAAGAAAATCTACTCCTACAAAATCCGGAAAGAAGTGGCAGCGACGAGCGAGGTGTCTGCCAATGCGGATGTCTTTAACATTTATGTTAGTGGGATCGATACCTATGGTCCGGTAACATCGGTTTCTCGATCAGATGTCAATATCATCATGACGGTCAATCGTAAGACCAAGCAAGTCCTATTGACAACGACACCACGGGATGCCTATGTACCGATTGCGGATGGAGGCAACAACCAAAATGATAAGTTGACCCATGCGGGGATCTACGGAGTGGATGCTTCTATTCATACCCTTGAGAATCTCTATGATATCAAGCTTAACTACTACGTTCGTCTCAATTTCACCTCCTTCCTCAAGTTAATTGACCTTCTAGGGGGAATCGATGTGGAAAATGACCAAGAATTCACGAGCCTTCATGGCAAGTTCCATTTCCCAGTTGGAAAGGTCCATTTGAATTCAGAGCAAGCACTCGGTTTTGTTCGAGAACGCTACTCTCTTCAAGGTGGCGACAATGACCGTGGGAAAAACCAAGAAAAAGTCATTGCGGCCATTATCAAAAAGTTGACCTCTACAAAGGTCTTGAGTAACTACAATGAGATTATCGGAAACCTCCAAGATTCCGTTCAAACCAACATGCAGTTACCAACTATGATGAACCTGATCAATACCCAATTGGAAACGGGTGGCTCTTATGAAGTGACTTCCCAAGCAATCACCGGACAAGGGCGTACCGATTTGCCATCTTATGCTATGCCTGGATCCAACCTCTATGTCATGGAGTTGGATCAAGGAAGCTTGACAAAAGCTAAGGAAACCATTCAAAAGGTAATGGAAGGAAATGAAAAATGATTGATATCCATTCGCACATCGTCTTTGATGTGGATGATGGACCAAAGACAAGAGAAGATACGCGTGCCTTATTGGAAGAAAGCTATCGCCAAGGTGTACGGACTATTATCTCTACTTCTCATCGTCGCAAGGGGATGTTTGAAACCCCTGAAGAAAAATTGCAGAAAATTTTCAAGAAGTGAAGAAAATTGCGGCGCAAGTCGCACCAGATTTGAAGATCTATTACGGGGCAGAAATCTACTTTACCAATGATGTCTTGAAAAAATTGGAAGAAAAGACCATTCCCAGTCTGGCAGATACGCGTTTTGCTCTGATCGAATTCAGCATGGGAACGCCTTATAAGGAGATTCATACTGCTTTGGATCGCTTGCTTCATCTAGGCATCACACCAGTAGTGGCCCACATCGAGCGCTACAAGTGCTTGGAGAAAAATGAGGAACGCGTGCAAGAGATGATTGATATGGGGTGTTACATGCAGATCAATAGCTCGAGTGTTCTCAAGCCTCGTCTCTTTGGGGATGAGCAAAAACAACTGAAAAAACGAGCTCGGTATTTCTTAGAAAAAGACTTGGTACACTTTGTGGCCAGTGACATGCACAATGTGGATAAACGACCGCCCTATATGGCAGAAGCTTATCACTTGATCAAGGAAGAATACGGAGAACAACGCGCACAAGCTCTCTTTGTCGGCAATCAAGAACTCTTGTTAGCAGATGAATTAATCTAACCATAAAACACGTGGAGAAAAATCCACATGAAGGAGTAAATTAGAACATGAATAATCAAGAAAATCAAGCAGTGGAAATCGATGTTTTCGCTACGCTGAAGGTTCTGTGGAAACGCAAATTTTCAATCATTTTGGTCGCGCTTGTCTTTGCTATTGCAGCATTTGGCTATAGTGCATTTTTAGCCAAGAAAGAATACCAAAGTACTAGCCGTATCTATGTGGTCAGCCGTCAAAATCAGGACAACAATGCCTTGACAAACGCAGATTTACAAGCGGGTGCCTACTTGGTTAAAGACTATCGTGAAATTATCCTTTCTCAAAATGTCTTGAGCCAAGCCATCGAAGAATTGAAACTCGATATGACACCTGCTGAGTTGTCGAAAAAGATCAATGTTTCTGTTCCAACAGATACCCGGATCCTCTCGATCACAGCTAAAGATGGAGATCCGAAAGAAGCTGCCCGGATCGCGAATGGCCTTCGAAATGTAGCGGCTGAGAAGATTACTTCCGTGACCAAGGTGTCCGATGTCACAACTTTGGATGAGGCAGAAGTGCCCCAATCACCGTCTTCACCAAACATCAAGCGCAATGTCCTTCTTGGATTTGTTGCTGGAGCTGGACTGATGGTGGTCCTCTTGGTAGTGGTAGAAGTCTTAGATGATCGTGTCAAGAAGCCAGAAGATGTAGAGGAACTCATGGGCTTGCCCCTACTTGGTGTTGTGCCAGATATTAAGAAATTGTAGACCGAGGATAGCATGAATACATTAGAAATTTCAAAAAATAAATTACAAGAAATCCATAAGGCGGAGGAGTATTTCAATGCTCTTGCGACCAATATTCAATTAAGCGGGGTAGACCTAAAGTCATCGCTGTCTCATCTGTTCAAGAAAATGAGGGAAAATCAACGACATCGACCAATTTAGCAGTAGCTTTTGCACGTGCGGGTTACAAAACTCTCTTGGTTGACTGCGATATCCGGAACTCTGTGATGACAGGTGTTTTCCGTAGTCGTGAGAAGATCCAAGGCTTGACTGATTTCTTATCTGGTCAGAGCCAATTGGACCAAGTCCTATATACGACAGAATTCCCAAATTTAGATGTTATTGAGTCGGGTCAGATAGCGCCCAATCCAACAGGTCTTTTACAAAGTAAGAATTTTACGATGATGATGGAAGCTTTGCGCAGGCACTATGACTACATTATTGTGGATACCCCTCCAATTGGAGTCGTAATTGATGCGGCGATTATCGCCCAACGCTGTGATGGAACAGTATTGGTGGTTGAATCCGGTACAAACCGACGTAAAATGGTTCAAAAAGCTAAAGAACAATTGGAACAAACGGGAACTCCTTTCTTAGGAGTCATTCTCAATAAATTTAACATCAAAGCTGCTGAGTATGGTTCGTACGGAGGATACGGATCCTACGGAGAGTACGGAAAGAAATAAGGAATAGGAATTAGAGGAAATGGGAGAAGAAAGAATCGAACTTGAAAAATTTACTATTGTTCTCTTTCAAAGTTTAGCAGTCCTATTTTCGGCATACATTGTAAGTCTCTTTAAGAATGCAGAATACACGCCTCAGTCGATTGCTATTCTCTATCTCTTGCATTTTGTTGTATTTTACATCAGCAATTTGGCCAACCGTTTTTATGCAAGAGGTTATTTGGATGAGTTGCTACAAGTACTGAAATACAATGTATTCTTTTCTGTAGCCATCACATTTACTTGGTTTATGATGGAAGGTTTTTTTTCGATCTCTCGTCGAGGGATGATTTATTTTTTCCTTCTTAATACGCTCTCTGTTTACGTCATGGACCTTATGCTCAAAAGGTATAGACGGTCGGTTGCTTCCCACCTGAAAAGTAGTAGGAAGATCTTCCTGATTACAGCAACTAGTCGGATGGAAAAAGTTTTAGATACGTTACATTCTGGGAGTCTTTTTCATGGGGAACTAGTTGGTGTGACGGTTATGGATACTACACGTTTCACCCGTTCTGGTGTGCGGATCGTGCAACCGGATCAAATGATGGCTTTCGTTACTAAGGAAGTGGTGGATGAGGTATTCATTAACCTGCCAAGTGAGGATTATAATATCAGTGAATTGGTTTCAGAGTTTGAGAGTATGGGAATTGACGTATCGGTCAACCTCAATGCCTTTAACTTCGCATCCCTAGGCAATAAACGGGTTCGAGAAGTTGGGGGACTAAGTGTTATCACCTTCTCGACCAATTTTTACAAACCGAGCCATGTTTTTGCAAAGCGTCTCTTGGATATTGTGGGGGCTCTCTTTGGCCTCTTGATTTGTGGGGTGGCGAGTATCGTCCTAGTTCCTCTGATCCGTAAGGATGGCGGTCCTGCCTTCTTTGTACAAAAGCGGGTCGGTAAGAACGGACGGTATTTCAACTTTTATAAATTCCGCTCTATGCGCGTGGATGCTGAGGAAATTAAAAAAGATCTCATGGCTCAAAATACCATGACAGGTGGCATGTTCAAGATGGAGAACGATCCGCGAGTAACACCGATTGGTCGCTTTATCCGTAAGACCAGCCTCGATGAGTTACCACAGTTTTACAATGTTTTAATTGGGGATATGAGTCTAGTCGGGACTCGTCCCCCAACGGTCGATGAATACCAAGAATATACACCCGCTCAAAAACGACGCCTCAGTTTCAAGCCGGGAATTACTGGCCTTTGGCAAGTGAGCGGACGCAGTGAGATTACCGACTTTGACGAGGTTGTCAAACTGGATGTTGCGTACATGGACGATTGGACGATCTGGAGAGATATTCAGATCTTGCTTAAAACCATAAAGGTTGTGCTTAGGAAAGAAGGAGCGAAGTAGGGGAAGCCTGCTTCGTCCTTTCCATGTTAGGAGAAAGATGAAAAAAGCAAGAATCAACATATTAGGTATAGATATAGACCCGTTAACAATGCAAGAGACGGTCAATTCAGTTGAGCGCTATGTACTTGAAAAGAAGGCTCTCCATTTAATGGGAGTAAATGCTGATAAGATCAATCAATGCCATGATGATGAGGAGATTAGAAAGATTGTTAATGAATCAGGAATCATCAATGCAGATGGGGCATCTGTGGTTTTAGCTAGTAAATTTTTAGGTTCTCCAATACCGGAGCGTGTAGCGGGAATTGATTTGATGCAAGAACTTCTTCATTTAGCCAATGAAAAAGGTTATTCTGTCTATTTATTTGGAGCAAAAGAGGAAGTATTAACTGATATGTTAGCCGTCTTTAAAAAAGATTATCCAAATTTACAGGTAGTTGGCCATCGAAATGGTTATTTTTCTGCTGAAGAGGAAGAAATTATTCAAGAAGATATTCGAAAAAAAAATCCAGATTTTGTCTTTGTCGGCATTACTTCTCCTAAAAAGGAGTACTTGATCCAGAAGTTTATGGATAATGGAGTAAACTCTGTGTTTATGGGAGTTGGAGGAAGTTTTGATGTCCTATCAGGTCATATCAAGCGCGCGCCAATGTGGATGCAGAAAGCAAATTTAGAGTGGTTGTTTCGTGTGGCCAATGAACCCAAACGGCTCTTTAAGCGTTATTTTGTGGGAAATGTTAGTTTTATTTATAAAGTTGTAAAAGAGAAAAAGTGGGTGAAATAATGGGACAGTTTGAAGTCTTAAAAAAAATTCAAGAAATTGAGCTGGATGCTTTAAAAGAATTCAACAAGATTTGTAAAGAAAATAATCTAATGTTCTTCTTGAGAGGCGGAAGTGTGATGGGAGCAGTTAAATACCAAGGGTTTATCCCTTGGGATGATGATGTGGATATTGCCGTTCCCTAGGGAAGATTATGATCAGCTACCACAAATTTTTGAAAATAAAATAATTGCAGGTAAGTATCAGGTTCTTTGTCATCAGTATTGTAAAGAATTACACTGTTATTTTCCACGTCTTTTTCTACTTGAAGATGAGAGAATAAAATTGGGACTACCCAGGAAATACAAATCTTGGCTTGCATCTTATTGATATCATACCTCTTGATGGCGCTCCTAACAATAGTTTAGTCAGAAAGGTGTATTACCTTAAAGTGTATTGGTACCGTTTTTTAGCTAGTTTGGGAACAACTTATAAAGGCGATCATATTGATATGCATTCTAAAAAGCAGAAATTGCTGATTGGATTGTTTAAAAAACTAGGTTTTGCGAAACTGTTTCCTCAAAATTCAGTTTACAACCGACTGGATAGGTTGTATAAGCGATATGATTGGAAAAAACAACGTTATGCTGGTACAGTAAATGCTTCTTTATTCACTAAAGAAGTGATGCCTTCCGAGATTTGGGGAAAAGGTGTTTTTTTGAGATTTGAAGACACAGAGTATAGAGTTCCGTCTGATTATGATAATTATCTGAAGAGGCTGTATGGTGAAAACTATTTTTACGAAGAACCTGCTGAAGAAGATAGAAAGTCGCATATAGGAGGGTAAGAATTTGTTTTGTTATATCATTTTACATTACAAGGTTTATGATGAGACGGTTTCTTGTGTGAAATCTATACAGGAAAGTAATTGCAATCAGAAAAAAATAATCATCATTGATAATTTCTCAAATAACGGAACAGGAGAACAGTTACAGGAATTTTATAAAGATGATGAAGAAATTGATGTGTTAATAAATGACGAAAATTTAGGATTTGCTAAGGGAAATAATGTCGCCTATCAATATTCTAAATTGAAATATAACCCTGATTTTTATTGTCATTATGAATAATGATGTGGAAATAGAAACTAACAATTTCGAGGAAAAAAAGTTAGTGAAATATATGAGCGAGAAAAAAATTTCATTTACTCGGTCCTGATATTTATTCAACGACTTATCATCTTCATCAGAATCCAAAACGATGTTCACATTATACTTATGATGAAGTCAAAAAAAATTAAATCAAAAAAATATAAAAAAAGAAAGTCAGATCAGTCTTTATTTGAAAATAAAGTGTTGGCTTAAAAGCAAGTAAAAAAATTACGAACACTTATCTATCGGAAAAAGAAGAAATTCAGAAAGCAATTATAAGAAAACCGTCGTAAATCCAATTTTACATGGCTCTTTTTATCGTATACTCTAAAGATTATAAAAAAATGAGAAGTTTGCTTTTTAATCCAAATACATTTTTTTCTATTTTTGAAACAGAAATTCTGGACTATGAATGTGAAAAAAAGGATACAAACGTTTATATACACCAGAGATAAAAGTTCTCCATCATCAAAATGTTGCGACAAATCAGGTATATTCAAATTTGGTAGAAAAAACTATCTTTTCAAACAAGTGTAATTTTGAATCTTCTAGTTATTTCTTAGAATTGATGGGGAAGGAAAGATAACATGAAAAAAATACTTTATGTAATGAACGTTGAATGGAATTGGATAAAACAACGACCTCACTTCATTGCAGAAGGATTGTCTAAGAATTACCATGTGGAAGTTCTTTATCGATATTGGTATAATAGAAAAGGTCTCACTCTAAATAGGAATGAAAATAGTGTGAAGCTTTCCCGCATTTATAGTATCCCCTTTATAACTAGATTTGCAAAACTTAAGGCAGTAAATGATTGGATTGTTTCCCGAAAGATAAAAAAAGTAGCAAGAAAGTTTGATCCAGATATTGTTTATTTAACACATCCTAATCAATTTGAAAGATTTGATAATAACTATAAAGGAAAGGTTATTTATGACTGTATGGATTATCATACAGCTTTCATTACTGAAAATAGCGAGCAGCAACGAATCAAGGAACTTGAAACTAAATTAATTGCTAGGGCAGACCTCATTTTGGTATCTAGTGAAAAATTACGCTCCAATTTGTTGAAAGATTTTCAAGAAGTAATCGATGACTCTAAACTTAAAGTTGTTAGAAACGGATATAATGGGGAGATATTAGAAGTACCAGCAGAAAAAAGAAAAGGCCCAAAATATATTTTCGCTTATGTTGGGACCATCAGCCATTGGTTTGATTTTGATATTCTGTTGAAAAGTTTAAATGAATTTGAGGATATTGAGTATCGATTAATTGGGCCAGTAAGTGGAGTGACTATCCCTGAAAACGATAGAATCAAGTACCTTGGTAGTGTTGACCACCAAGATATTTATTCTAATATAAAAGATGCTGATGCACTCATCATGCCATTTACATTAAATGATATTGTTGAAGCAGTTGATCCTGTAAAATTGTATGAGTACATCAATTTTAATAAAGATATCTTGACGGTTAGGTATAAGGAAATAGAGAGATTTAGTAAGTTTACTTATTCATATGATAGTTATGATGAATATAAGAAACAACTAAAATTGTTATTGCAGGCAACAGATATTAAATACGATCAGGATTCAAGAGAGCAATTCTTAAATGCCAACAATTGGGAAAACAGAGTTTCTACAATTGAAAAATTAATTGAGGAATTGAGATAATGGAGGCAAATGTGAGACGAATTCGTATAGAATTAGTGGAATTACTTTATTATATTTCTGTAGCGCTTTCTGTGGGTTTGTTTTTGTTTTTAAATGTTAGTCTGTTTGTTCATAGAAATTTACTAACCGTGGTATCGATAACTACTCTAATTCTTATGATTCCAACGCTACTTCTAAATATCAGAAATATATCGAGATCAGCATTTTTTTTCGGTATTACTTTTTTGTCGTGTGTTCTCTATCAAATCATAAGAGCAACCAATACTTATTTCTATTCTTCCATTGAAATTTTCTATGCTATAAGACAATATACTTGGGTTCTATTATTTTTTGTTTTGATTTATCTTTTTGCGAATGATGAGAAAAAAATGAAAAGAATTTTGGATAATACACTAAGTATTCTGTCCGTATCTTTGCTACTTCGATTTTTCTCGTGGTTCTCATTTACATTTTTGAAGGCCAATCTCTTTCCAAATATATTGATGGAATTTGGTAAATTATGGTATAGAAACGAAACATCAATTAGAGTGGATGGGACTCCTTTAATTTCCATTGCTATGTTTTTAACATTTTATCTCTTTCTCAAGTATAGAGATAAGAAATATCTTTATACATTGATGTTTATGTTGCTATTTGCCATATTTGTAAATCAAACGAGAATGTTAATATTTCCTCAGATATTTTTCGATGATTCTAATGTATGTCTATCATAAATTTCCTTATATGCCATTATATTTATTATTTGTCATTGCAGGCATCAGTTGTTTCTTCTTTTTAGGAGGGAGCGAATGGTTTAAGAATTGGATAGATGCATTTAATAATGGCACCTCTGATATGGGATTAGGATATAGATATTGGGAGTTAAAATACTATCTAGGACTATTAACAGATTACCGTTGGATAAATGGGCTGGGTATATTAACTACTTCAAACCCTAATAGTTATTTCATTTTATTTGGACCAGGAAGAGTTCAAATGTATTTAGACGACCTTGGTTTTATAGAGTTATTTGTTCAATTTGGTCTACTGGCTATTTTCTTATATGGTTATCTTTTATACATGTTAACGAAATTAATCCGACGAATGGAAACGAAACAATACATTTATGAACGATCTTTATTCATAGGCCTGATGGCAAACATTTTGATTACAGCCCCTTCTCTTAATATTTTTGGTAGTCAGAGAAGTTATTCCCTTGTAATAATTCTAGCTATGGTATTCTTTTATGATTATCAATTAAAGCGGAAGGACAATAAGAATGGATAAAGTATGTTTTATTATTTTGAACTATAATAATTATCAGGACACAATCGATTGCGTTAGAAGTCTACAATCAAGTATTGAGAATGAAAAATTTGATATTATTGTGGTAGATAACAACTCTTCCAATGATAGCATTGAAAAATTAAAAAATTCATTAAATAATATTGAGGTGATTCCAAGTAGAGTGAATCATGGGTATGCTAATGGAAATAATATTGGTATAAAAATAGCAGAAAAAAGAGGTTACCCATTTATTTGTATATTAAATAATGATACCCTTATTGAAGAGGATTTTTTGACTGCATGTGTACAAAAGTTGCATAATGATAATTCAATTGCTTTTGTCAGCCCTGCTCTTGTAGAATACAAGAATAGAGATCTTATACAATCGACAGGGGGAGATATTTTTTTAGATAAGGGATATGTTACATTAAAAAATCATCATTTATCAAGAAAAGAATTACCTGCTATTGTACAAAGTGATTATATTGGTGGGGCATGTATGCTATTTAGAACAAGTCTCCTTAAGGAAATAGGCTATATTCCTGAGAATTATTTTTTGTTTTTTGAAGAAACTGAATGGTGTTATAAAGCCACACTAATGGGCTATAAAAAAATATTTGTTTAACAAATTATTTTTATATATCATAAAGGCTCTGTTTCAATAAAAATCGGTATCTGGCTTACAAGAGTATTTAATGAACAGGAACAGAGTGGTATTTGTGAAAAGAAATATAGGAAGTCGATATCAGTTTATCAAATTTTTTTATTATACCTGTATGCTAGATTTCTTTTTTAGGCTATTGATAGGTAAGGAAAAATAATATAAAGATCTTAAAGTATTATTGGGATGGTGTAACAGATAGAATTGATGCAGCCTACCCTTTTATTGTAATCAAATCTTAATTTTTTGAGTGGAAAGTAGTATATCATGAAAAAAGTAATGTTAGTTTTTGGAACACGTCCAGAAGCGATTAAAATGTGTCCTTTGGTAAACGAATTGAAAACAGAATGATTCAATAAAAACGATTGTATGTGTCACAGGCCAACATAAAGAAATGTTAAAACAAGTGTTAGAGGTTTTTAAAGTTGAACCAGATTATGATTTGGGGATTATGAAGGAAAACCAAACATTATTCACAATCACAACATCTATTTGGATAAAATTCAAATGGTTTTAGAAAAAGAACAGCCAGAAATTGTTCTTGTGCATGGGGATACGACCACGACATTTGCAACATCCTTAGCTGCATTTTATATGGGGATTAAAGTTGGACATGTTGAAGCTGGTTTAAGGACGTATAATCTAAAAAGCCCATTTCCAGAAGAATTTAACCGACAAGCAACTTCTATCATCTCAGAATATAATTTTGCTCCAACAGAAGTTTCAAAAGAGAATCTGATAAAAGAGGGACGAAAAAATATTTTTGTTACTGGCAATACTGTAATTGATGCACTTAAGACAACCGTTCAGGAAAATTATTGTCATCCTATTTTAGATTGGGCTAAGGGAAGTAAATTAATTATGTTGACAGCCCATAGACGTGAAAATCTTGGGGAACCAATGGAACATATGTTTAAAGCTGTGAAACGCATATTAAATGAGTACGAAGATGTGAAGGTAGTCTACCCAATTCACAAAAATCCTAGAGTAAGAGAACTTGCAAGTAAGGTTTTCGGAGAAAATGAACGTATGAAAATTATTGAGCCGTTAGAAGTTATTGATTTTCATAATTTCATGAATCAAAGTTACTTAATTTTAACGGATTCAGGAGGTGTCCAAGAAGAAGCCCCTTCCTTAGGAAAACCAGTTCTTGTAATGCGTGATACGACAGAACGTCCAGAGGGTATTGCTGCAGGAACCTTGAAGTTGGTTGGAACAAATGAGGAGAATATTTATGAGAATTTTAAACTCCTCCTTGAAGACGAAACAGAATACAATAAAATGAGTCAAGCAAGTAATCCTTATGGAGATGGTACGGCTTGTAAACAGATTGTTAGGATTCTGATGGATAATTAGGTGGAAACATGACTACAATTAATGAAAAGAAAATAGATACGAATATCGTAGCTTTTGATTTTTTTGATACGATTGTTCATCGTGATTGTGATCCTGAAACTATTTTATTTCAGTGGGCTAAGGAAATTTCATTATATTTAAACTTTTCTGTGACCCCATCCTCGATTTACAAAGCCAGAAAAAAAGTTGAATATGACACTAAAAAACAAGGGCTGGAAGAGGTCCCTTATGATAATTTATTAAGAGAGCTATTTAAAGAATTAAATAGATTAGCAGATTCGCCTATTATAGCAACGATAGAAGAATTTCTAACATTTGCAAAAGAGTTAGAAACTAAAATCGAGATCGAGCATATATACTTAGATAATGATACGGTAGAGTTTATTGGTCAAGCATATGAAAACGGGAAAATTGCTTTATATTATTTCTGACTTTTATGCAGATAGTTCTCTATTGAATCAAGTCTTAATTCATTTTGGAATCAGGAAATATTTTTAAAGATATTTTTTTGTTTCAAGTGAATATAATGCTCGAAAATCGACAGGAAAATTATATGAAGTTTTTTTATCTCGGTTGAATGTGGCACCTGAAAGTGTAACGATGATTGGAGATAATTATAAATCTGATGTAATAAATCCAATGAATCTCGGTCTGGCATCTTATTTTAAAGAGTATAAACATGTAACAGGTTCTATTGTTGATAAAAAAGAACTAAAAAACTTGTATAGAAAAACGTTGTACTTTAATGCAGAAATTGCTCCGTTTAACGGATTCATTGCAGATATACTGTATTTTATTTCGAAGTTGCATGTCCAGCTAGTTAAAGACGGGGTCAAACAAATTTTATTTTGCTCACGTGAAGGGCAACTATTAAAAACGTTGTTTGATCAGTATCAAAATAGTTACTTCCATGAAAATAAAATCAATACAGACTATTTTTATGTATCGAGAAGATCAACTCTATACCCATCACTTGAAAAATTAGAAATAGAAAGTTTTGATATTATTTTTAGGCAATATAAAAAGGATTAGTCTAGAGAATTTTTTACTTAATTTAAATTTTTCAAGAGATGAGATCAGTAATATATCTTCTAATTTGCAAGTTGATATGACTCATAAAATTGATAGAAATTCATTAGTTCTTGAAAAATTGAAATCAAATCCATGTTTTATAAAAAGATATAAATTGGAGAAAGCAAAAGACAGCAATTTTAGGAATTATGTAACGAGTTTGACTCAAGATGACAGCATTTATATCGTTGATATAGGATGGAAAGGGACTATCCAAGATAATATTCAAAAGGCATTACCGGATAAGAAAGTTGTGGGATATTATTTTGGCCTTAAGTACAATGGTTATCAATCGATATCTAAAAATAATAAATTTGGGATCATGTTTAATGACTTCCCTCATAAGACACCTTTTTTTGATATTATTAGCCGAAATTATGAAATTTATGAGGATATTTTTGTTGCTGATCATGGTCCAGTTGTTGCCTATGATAATGTTAATGGTAAGATATTACCGATTTTAGATGAGCATTTCAAACATGTTAAAGTATTTGAAAAAGTCAATGATTTTCAACAAAAGTTGATTGAGGGGATCGATATCTTATTGGATGCCTATACTAGGACAGATTCTCTTCCATATGAATTATATGATTTATTTCTTGTTAATTCGTTGAAAAAAAGAATGTGTGTTTGTTCCAAAACTATACAATTTACGAAATTATCTTAGAGAAGAGGTTGTCGAAAACTTCGGAGAAGTTGTTGTTAAAGAAAAAGTAAGATTTTCGAGAAAAAGATTACTAGTAGCGAAAAAAGATTTGTTGTGGGTAGACTTTTCTTATCAATTGTTTGATAAAGTACCATTCTTAACGATACTGCCTAAAACATATTGCACGATTGTTTTTGGAATTAGAAGGTTGGTTTTGAAATTAAAGGATGGGATTTAAGAATGAAAGAAAAATCAATCAAGGTAAATGCAATTTATAATATTCTTTTAACATTATCTAATATTGTTTTTCCTCTGGTTACATTTCCATACGTATCTAGAATACTAAACCCAATTGGACTAGGAACCACCTCATTTTTCACTTCTATCAGTAGTTATTGTGTGTTTGGTGGCTTCTCTAGGAATTTCGACTTATGGGATACGAGCAGTTGCAAAAGTTCGTGAGGATAAAGAAGAATTAACAAAAGTATTTCAAGAATTAACATTGATTAATATTTTTATGTCGATCATTGTCTCAATTCTACTTTTATTTGTTAGCTTTGGTGTTGAACAATTGAGATCTGAAATGGGATTATTGTTGATCACCTGTATTACGATTCTTGTATCCCCTCTTTCTCTTAATTGGTTTTACAGTGGTATTGAGGAATATTCTTATATTACAAAGCGTTCTATATTATTAAAATTTGTATCACTGATATTAACATTCTTATTGGTGCGTAAGGCAGATGATTATGTTATATATGCTGGGATAACATTGTTTTCAGTTCTAAGTTCTAATGCTTTAAATATTATTCAATGTAGAAGATACGTCTCATTCAAGATAAGAAAGGATTTGAAATTTAGACATCATGTAAAACCGATGTGGTACTTATTTGCGTCATTGCTTGCGGTGAACGTCTACACTAATCTAGATACAGTAATGTTAGGGTTTATAAATGGAAATAAAGCTGTTGGACTTTATTCTGTTGCAACTAAGGTAAAGTGGATCTTACTGTCTGTTGTAACATCAATAAGTACAGTTCTACTGCCTCGTTTTTCATTCTATATAAGTCAGAAACAAACCTCGAAATTTAATTCTATTATGCGTGAATCGATATCTGTCATATTTTTCATCTCGATTCCATTAACTGTATTTTTTATGTTGGAGGCTAAAAACAGTATTCTATTATTGGGAGGCAATGAGTATGTGGAAGCCACTGTAGCAATGCAAATGCTAATGCCTATATTGCTGATTTCTGGTTTTTCAAATATCACAGGGAATCAGATTTTAATCCCAACGGGGAGAGAGAAATATTTTATGAACGCAGTGACTAGTGGGGCATTTGTGAATTTAATGTTAAATTTCTTCCTTATGCCGATGCTAGGCGTTTTAGGTGCAGCACTTGCTACTTTGATAGCTGAGTTTACGCAAATGTTTGTTCAGTATAGATATTCTGTAGATTATTTAAGGGGAAATATTCCATTTAGATCAATTATGAAATTCGCATCTTCAGCACTTCTGTCAGGAATTTTTTTGTTCTGGGGATAAACCATTTAGTTGTAATAAATAATCTTATTTTTTTCATTTAGGATTATCTGGAATTTTTATACTTTTTTTATCCTACTTCATTATACTTGTGATACTGAAGGAAGCGACTATAAAAAAATTTTTAGAAATCTTATAGGTGATAAAAAAATAGATGTATATTTAACAATGGAGAAGCCAAGTGCTATCTCCATTTTTTATCACTAATTTAGAAAATTTCCACTATAAAACTTTCAATCAATTAAGCCGTGTGGTAAAATAGGTAAAGTATAAAATATGTATAAGGGAAGAACGATGAGAAAGAAAGATCTAATCTATTTTGCAAGTGCAGCTTTGTTACTCTCTGTATCTGCACAAGTAGCGAAAGCTGATGGATTGACTTCAAACGAACCAGTTACAGCAGATAACAATCACCCACAAGCGACACCGTCTGTTGAAACGAAAACGGGAGAAGAGCTTGTCCTGCAACAAGCTACACAGCTCCAGCGACTGTTGTCGAATCTACAGAAAGAGCTTCTCAACCTGTAGCTTCAGCAGTTACGTCGTCTGTGAGTTCTGAAGAAACAGTCTCTGCAACCGAATCAACTACAGCAGCTCCTCAAGAAAAACCTTCAGTAGGAGCATCTACTTTTTTTGACGCGGGTTCTCATGCTCCTGCCAGTCGCTCAACAGATGTAGCTGTACAGCCAAAGACCTTCGTGGATGTTAGTAGTCACAATGGGGATATCAGTGTAGAAGACTATCGCGTTCTTGCAAATAAGGGCGTTGGTGGTGTGGTTGTTAAATTAACAGAAAACACTTGGTATAACAATCCAAATGCGGCTTCACAAATTCGAAATGCACAGGCGGTTGGGTTGCAAGTTTCCACTTACCATTTTTCACGTTATACAACGGAAGAAGCTGCGCGTGCAGAAGCAAGATTTTATATAGCTGCGGCTCAAAGATTGGGGCTTCCAAAAAGCACTCTTATGGTCAATGACTTTGAGGATGCTAAAATGCAACCAAATATTAACAGCAATACCCAAGCATGGGCTGATGAGATGCGAAAAAATGGCTATACCAATCTCATGTTTTACACGAGCGCTAGCTGGTTAGATGAAAATAATCTCCATAAAAAAGGACCTGTTAATACTGCGCAGTTTGGGATTGAAAACTTTTGGGTTGCTCAGTATCCAGCACCGAAACTTTCTGCGAATGATGCTAAAACTCTTCGTTATAATGGAAAGGCAGGAGCTTGGCAGTTCTCTTCTCAAGCAGAATTACTTCCAGGGAAACACCTTTTTGATCATAATATTGATTATACAGGGCGATTTACAGCAAATTATAAACAGACGTCGGATCCAACCCAAGGTAATTTGAGTGGAAAGATTTCCGTCATTAACAATGACACAATGACAGGACGCTTTGATGTTTTAATCTCAGATGTCAAGGCTCCAAATGGCGTTGCATCTGTATCCGTTCCAATCTGGTCAGATGTGAATGGTCAGGATGATTTGGTATGGTATGTGGCTGCCAAACAAAACGATGGTACCTACAAGGTTAGTGTGAAAGCCAGCGACCATAAAAATTCAACGGGTAAATACAACATCCATCTCTACTACAACCAGCTAAATGGGAAACAAATTGGCGTAACGACATCTTCAACAGAGGTATCTATTGGCAAACGTCCCAATGTACCAGTATCGGCAGATCTTTCAATTGATGTAGATAAGTCAGCAGGTACCTTTACGATAACCGCTAAGAACTTAAAAGGGCTTTGAGAACTACAAAGAAATCAAGATCCCATTTTGGTCACATGCCAAAGGTATGGATGATATCAAGTGGTATACCCCAGTTCGTCAATCAGATGGCTCTTATAAAGTTGTAGCGAAGGCAAGCGACCATGAAAATGTCGATGGGCGCTATGAAGCGCAGATCTTCTATTACGATGCACAGGGTCAACGTAAATTTGTCCAAAAAGCTTTTTGCGGAATATTCAACAGGTAAGCCTAAATGTACCAGTATCGGCAGATCTTTCAATTGATGTAGATAAGTCAGCAGGAACCTTTACGATAACCGCTAAGAACTTAAAAGGGTTTGAGAATTACAAAGAGATCAAGATCCCATTTTGGTCACATGCCAAAGGTATGGATGATATCAAATGGTATACCCCAGTTCGTCAATCAGATGGCTCTTATAAAGTTGTAGCGAAGGCAAGCGACCATGAAAATGTCGATGGGCGCTATGAAGCGCAGATCTTCTATTACGATGCACAGGGTCAACGTAAATTTGTCCAAAAAGCTTTTGCGGAATATTCAACAGGTAAGCCAAATGTACCAGTATCGGCAGATCTTTCAATTGATGTAGATAAGTCAGCAGGAACCTTTACGATAACCGCTAAGAACTTAAAAGGGTTTGAGAATTACAAAGAGATCAAGATCCCATTTTGGTCACATGCCAAAGGTATGGATGATATCAAGTGGTATACCCCAGTTCGTCAATCAGATGGCTCTTATAAAGTTGTAGCGAAGGCTATTGACCATGAAAATGTCGATGGGCGCTATGAGGCACAGATCTTCTATTATGATGCACAGGGCCAACGCCAATTTGTTCAAAAAGCCTTTGCGGAATATTCAACAGGTAAGCCAAATGTACCAGTATCGGCAGATCTTTCAATTGATGTAGATAAGTCAGCAGGTACCTTTACGATAACCGCTAAGAACTTAAAAGGCTTTGAGAACTACAAAGAGATCAAGATCCCATTTTGGTCACATGCCAAAGGTATGGATGATATCAAGTGGTATACCCCAGTTCGTCAGTCAGATGGCTCTTATAAAGTTGTAGCGAAGGCAAGTGACCATGAAAATGTCGATGGGCGCTATGAGGCACAGATCTTCTATTATGATGCACAGGGCCAACGCCAATTTGTTCAGAAAGCCTTTGCGGAATATAAGAAAGAACAACCATTATCCGGTACCCTTTCTATCGAAAACAACAACAAGGAAACAGGAACTTTTGACGTCATCATCAAGGATGTCTACAGTCCTAAGGGCGTTCGTACTGTTCAGGTTCCTATCTGGTCTGCTAAGGACGGCCAAGACGATATTCGCTGGTATGAAGCAACACGCCAAGCGAATGGAGATTACAAGGTATCCGTCAAAGCGAGCGACCACAAAAATTCTACAGGCTTGTACTATGTCCACCTTTACTATATTCAAAATGACGGTAGTCGAGTAGGCGTGTTGGCTTCTTCAACTGAAGTTGAGTTCCGTAATGCCAATACGAAAACACGTGCCTTTATTAAAAATGTCAATGTAGAAGCAGGGACTTATACGGTAGAAGTGGATCAAGCCCCTCAGGGTCGTCAAATTAAAAATGTTCGTGTCGCAGCCTGGTCTCAAGATCACCAAGAAAATCTTTACTGGTATTCAACAGCACCGACTGGTACGCAGACGGATGTTCATGTTTCGGCTGTTAACCATAAGAACCTTGCTGGCAACTATACGACACACGTTTATGTAGACTATGTCGATGGTGGAGTTGAAGGATTTAACCTTGGTCAAACAGCCTTGAATCCGCGTGGTACAACTGGACAAACAGGCTTGAGTCCTCGTGTTGACAGTGGTCAACGGGATCGTGTTCTACGAGCTGCAGCCAGTCTGGTTGGGGTCCGTGGAGGTAGTGCGGCACATCAACAATTAGTGAATGATTATAACAGTGTGCGTCCTCTCCCTGTAGGTTATGCAGTGAAGAATACAGATGACTGGTGTGATGTCTTTGTAACAACGATTTTCCAACGCGAAGGTCTTAGCGATTTAGTTGGTCGTGAATGTGGGGTCGAACGTCACATTCAGATTTTCAAACGTCTTGGAATTTGGAATGAAGATGGAGGTTCTACACCAAAAGCAGGGGATATTATCACCTTCAACTGGGATCAAGATAGCCAACCTAAACAATGGTTTTGCAGACCACATTGGAATTGTTGAGAGCGTTTCAAATGGGGTTATTCACACCATTGAAGGAAACTCAAATGATCAGGTTCGTAGAAAAACCTACCGAATCGGTCATGGCAATATCCGAGGATTTGCTAGCCCACGTTATCAATAATAAAGAAGAAACATTTGCTTCTTTTCAGATTGAAGAAAAAGTCCATTTTGGACAATTTTCTTCAATCTTTTTCTTTTACTCTAGAAAGTAAAAACTCATAAAAATAGTGGTATATCAGCATTTCTAAGAGTTTTTCAATATATTGTATCCGGTCTCTAAAAAGGGAAATTTTTTTAATTGCTGAAAAGGATTTGTCTACATTCTGTTATTTTTTTGTTTAATTTTGTAATAAAGGGGGAAAAAAATTTGATGATGTTTCTGTTTTTTTAGGCTATTATTCGGAATTTGTGTAGGATAATTTGAAGTTGAAATAATTATTTGACAATAGGATTTTCTTTTTGTCGTACCATTTCAATAAATAGTGATAAAAAAATAATATTTGGTGTGAACCGGTCTATTATTTTTATGAAAGGGAGACGAATAATGAAAAAATGGACAAAATTAGGAATTGCAGTATTTTCAGTAGTTACTTTAAATGCCTTTACGTCAACAATTGCCTACGCAGATGAGAATACAGATAGTACTTCTTCAGCACCATCAACTGTTTTGACATCTAATTCTCAAGATTTAAATGAAGCGAATCCTGTGATGCAACCAGAGAGCGTGGCTTCTTCTCAACAAGATAATATTGTAAGTGACGGTGGGCATGTGAATGTGGAAGGTCATCCTGCAACACTCAGTAACGATGGAGAACATGTCACCTACTCCTATACAGTTGCTTATCAAAGAATGCACTCTAGTGATCAAATGATGACGGTGAGTGATCTTGCAATTCGGATTCCGAATCTTCCGGAAGCTAAGGTGGATTTTACATTAGTTGGGACAAGGGATGAAAATGGAAATCCTGTTGCGGTCAATGCCCCTATGAAGGTGATTGATCGGGAAACTCTGAATGAGGATCACGACAACATACCATTTAATCTTCCAACTGCAGAAGAAGTCGCTTCTGGTCAGACTCCTTATGTGGTTAATAATAAGGAATACGATTTTGTTGATAGTGAAAAAATGTTGTCGTATAGCATTTATACGAATTTTTCTAAAAGTCAAGCAGTTCGAGTTGCTGTCACTCTTCCACTAGAAGAGGCCAAGAAAATCAAGTATTTAGCGATTGATGCTCGAATGGACTGGAAGTCAAAGTAGCGAGGGTGGGCTCTCTGGCTATGAGAACGGATCTCAACATTTGGAGGAGTATTCTTCGCATAGTGTGTACTCAAATAATGATGTTGAGGATCTTGGTGTTTTAGCGAATCCAGCCTTAATTAATGAGAGTTATGTTCGTGATGGTCACTTGATTAGATCTGTATCGAACCCGAAAACCTATATTACTCCGAACAATGGTGATTGGACTACGATTCCAAATGATACGAATATTGATGAACAGACATTTTTTAATTTTGTTCGAATCTTTACGCTAAGAAATGGTTCTGCCACATATTATGTATCAGAGACAGAAGATATGGCCGATCAGGATGTATCATCTTTGTCCCAAGGGGATGTTGTTGTGGATTATGTCTTGAAAGGGACCGATAGGCAACTGAGGGACCGTTATATCGATACTCCAACGCTACCAATTTATGGTTCAAATGGACAACCGTTACCGTATAATGCAGCGGAGAATGTGAATGAGCAACCTCAATCACTCATAGTGAATGGTCAAAAATATGTATTAGTCGGTCTTTCTCCATCATCTGCACCTACATCAGGTTTCTTAAAAGAAGGAACAACTCATGTCGTATATGAGTATGAAATGGCAGCTCCAACACCAACACCAACGCCAACACCAGAACCTATTCCTGTTCAACCTCATACTCCGATAAATCATCCTCAACAAGATATTCTAAAACCATCGAAAAATGTAACAAAAGAAACAGTGGATCCGACATTTAAAGAGATAGTTGACTCGACAGCTACTGCTGATTACAAGCAAGTTGACTCGGACCAACAACATTTGCCGCGTACAGGAGTCACAGATTCTCAATGGGTTCTGAGTATCTTGGGAGGACTGACAACTCTACTTGGATTGTTTTTGTTTTCAAAAAATGGGAAAAAACAGACATTAAAAGAGTCAGATGACCGTTAAAATTTCAACTACGAAAATTGAAAGAACATAGCCTTGATTGACAGGGCTATGTTCTTTTGCTTTTTTTTCAGTTTTTCAACCCTTCTTCGAAACTCTTGGAAGGGGCCTCGACTTGGATGGTTTCAAGGGTTAATGGATTGGTGAAGGTCAAGCGGTGAGCATGGAGCATGAGTCGCTCTCCGCGTGCAGGGTTATAGAGAGGGATCCCCGACAATCGGGTGCCCATGATGGGAGAGATGAACCCGGATC
>BNJV01002243.1_pt1 | contig 47179 bp, 79 predicted proteins | sample 8540591 | NCBI WGS metagenome assembly BNJV01 (sample SAMD00202457, study PRJDB9452) | human saliva metagenome | host: Homo sapiens
GAGGTGAAGAGGAGCGTGGGCAATACGGCCATCGAAGAGGTGCCGTCGAGGACTATCCCGCAACGATCGAGCAAGATGCGCACGGGCGACGGTCCCGACCAATGGCGCACCGTCGGCTCGGATCGTCGAGCCGTGCCGTCGGGCGCCCACGAGGATACTCGCCACCTCGGTGCGTAGGGCTGTGGACGGCCCGCGTGCTCACGCCTCGTCGGAGAGGCGTACCGGAGGGCGGTCGGCGTGGAGCCTCCGCGCGTCGATGAAGCCATCGGCGCTCGGCCCACTTGAGGATCACGTACGGGCGCTGCTCCGTCTGGGCCGTGAGGAAGAACCGATCCACGTGGCGTGCCTCTGCCTCGAGTACGCCGACCACCACCTCCACGCCGGCCTCACGCAACAAGCCGATCCCGCGACCTGCCACCTTCGGAAAAGGGTCACGCAGGCCACGACGCACGTGGGATGCCCGAGCGACGGATCAAGTCGGCGCAGGGAGGCGTCTTGCCGTGGTGCGAGCAAGGCTCGAGGGTCACGCAGAGGGCTGATCGGCGGCAAGTCCCGATCGCGGACGGCTGCGATAGCGTGCACCTCCGCATGAGGTCCACCAAAGCCCGGTGATAGCCCCTCACCGATGATCCGTCCCTCACGCACGACCACGGCACCCACCATCGGGCCTCGGCGCAGTCCATCCCAGCGCACATCGCGCCAACGCCAGGCATCGACGCATAAACGTTCGTCTTCGTTTGTAGCTTTGCTATACATAGATGTTGAATTATTGGCTGTGCTGTAACTCCTGATAAAAAGGGAGCGTGGGCAGGCACTCTTAGATTGCTCCTCTTCTGATCTTCTTTTCTTGCCTTTGACGCAAGAAAAAGAAGCAAAAGAGTCAAGGCGTCAGGGACGCCGGCCAATTGAGTTCCACTCTCTATCTTTTTGTCCCTTCTTTGACGCAAGAAAAGGGTCTCTTTCAAATACATTCTCAATGATCGAAACAATAGCCTACCTCCGCGAGCAATTAGCCGCCATTTACGACCCCGAAGAGACACGCGCGATCAGCCGATGGGTCATCGAGCACGTCACGGGCTACACCCGGCCCAACAAATACTGGCCAAAGATACTCTGATCGACCCACAGCAGCGAGAAGCCGTCCGAATGATCGTGCGACGGTTGCAGCAGCACGAGCCGGATCCACTACATCGTCGGCGAATGCACATTCCACGGCCTGACCTTTCTCCGTCAACCCTCCGTGCTCATCCCCGCCCCGAGACGGGGCGAGCTGGTGGAGCACATCGTGCAACGCCACGGCGCGGCGCCTTCCTGCGGGTGCTCGACATCGGCACCGGGCAGCGGTGCATCGCCATCACGCTCTCCCGGCAGCTACTCCGCCTCGCAGGTGATGGCCCCTCGACCTCTCTGCGCTGAGGCCATCCGCACGGCGCAGGCTAACGCCGAGCGCAACTGGCGCGGAGGTGCGCTTCGTCTGCGCAGACCTTTTCGACCCGCATTTGACGCTTCCCGGGCCCTTCGACTCATCGTCTCGAATCCGCCGCATGTGTGCAACAGCGAGAAGTGCGACATGGCCGCCCATGTACTGACTATGAGCCGCATCGCGGCCCTCTTCGTCCCCGACGACGACCCCCGTTGTCTCTAGAGCGATCGCCCGACGCGCCCACGAGTGGCTCACGCCCGGCGGATGGCTCTCACTTTCGAGATCAACGCGGCACTCGACCGGAGACGGCTGCGTTGCCCGTCGCCGAGGGCCATTCCAACGTTCGAGACCAGTCGTGACATGGAGGGGAAAAACAGGTTTGCGGAGGGGAGAGGGTGCCGGGGGTCGGTGATACATAATGATAGGAATGAAAATGAATCCGAATCGATCCCCTAGGAGTAGCCCTCCGGTTGGTAGGGTAGGGGCGTATTGCATACGCCCCTCGAGACGTTCGCGAGGCATGGATCCGCGGACTGGTGCATGTGGGGCGTATGCAATACGCCCCTACTCGGACGCTGCCCACAATAACCTATCCGGGGAATGATCGACAAACCCTAATTTTGCGACATGAATACAACCGAAGAGACCGAAATGCTGCACAAGATGGCGGCTTACTGCGCCAGGACGGAGCGTTGCCCGTCGGACGCGCAAAAACTGACGGCGATGGGTGCCACGAGCGACGTGGAGGAGCGCATCGTTGCGCGACTCACCGCGGAACGATTCCTCGACGAAGCGCGCTACTGTCGGAGTTTCGTGGAAGACAAATGGCGGTTCAACCGCTGGGGGCGGTCTCAAGATCCGCTTCGAGTTGCGCCGACGCGACCTTCCGAGAGTCTGATCGAGGAGGCCCTTTGGCGAACTGATCGACGAGGAGGATTATCGCGCTGTCCTCGCCGAGCTACTCCGCCGAAAATTGAGTGCCATCCGCGCCACGTCGAGCACCGATCGGGCCGTGAAACCCCTTCGCTACGCCGAGAGTAAGGGCTTCGAGCGCAGCGCAGTGTTTGACTGTATCCGCGCCATGAAGGACGACGACATAGAAGCCCCAGAAGACATCGACTAAGCCTTATCCACTGAAAAAGAGTGACCTGGACGAGGTGCGTTTGAGAGCACTTTTTCGAGAATGGAGTCCTTTCGAGCCTCGTTTTGGAGTACTTCCCAAAAGAGTCCTTCACGCGGCTCGTTTTGAAGCGCTATCCGAAAAGAGTCCCTTCACGATCCCTCATTTTGGAGTATTATCTGAAAAAGCCCTTTCCGCGGCCTCGTTTTGAAGCACTTGCGAAAAAGTCTCTTTCTAGGCTCCGGTTGCTACTTTCCAGAGCGGAGGATCCCTTCCGTAGGCTCCGATTGATACTTTCCAGAGCGGGGACCCCTTCCGTAGGCTCCGATTGGTACTTTCCAGAGCGGGGACCCTTCCGTAGGCTCCGATTGGTACTTTCCAGAGCGGAGGCCCTCTTCCGTAGGGCTCTGATTGGTACTTTCCAGAGCGGATGACACCCTCCGTAGGCTCCCGATTGGTACTTTCCGTCGCGAGAAGTCCCTTTCGTAGGCTCTTTTGGGTCTCCTCCGTCGCGAGAAGTCCTTTCGTAGGCTCTTTTTGGTACCTCCGTCGCGAGAAGTCCTTTCGTAGGCTCTTTTGGTCTTCCGTCGCGAGAAGTTCCTTTCGTAGGCTCTTTTGGTGCTCCGTCGCGAGAAGTTTCTTTCGTAGGCTCTTTTTGGTGCTCTCCGTCGCGAGAAGTTCTTTCGTAGGCTCTTTTGGAAGTCCCCACGATGGAGGTGGGTAAAAAGAGACTCGTTTTTGAGAGTCGATATAGTCCTGCCGGCGGAGAGGCGTTGGGAACCCCTGCCACCGGCAGGACTGTCTGTTGAGATGCGTCGGGTAACCGTCCCCGCGCGGGTTACTCGCGGATGAAAACTTGGATGGGCGTCCCGTGGAAATCCCTATGCTCGCGCAGCTGATTCTCCAAGAATCGGCGGTACGGTCCTTGACCCACTCGGCGGCAGGTTGCAGAAGAAGGCGAACGAGGGCACACCGCCCGCCGGAAGCTGCGATATATTTGATCTTGATGTGACTTTCCTCCAGGCGGGAGGCGGCGTTTGTTCGATGATCGGAAGCATGATCTGCGTTCAAACGCCCCGTCGTGACGCGTCGGCGACGGTTGTCAGCAGACGGCCTTAGCCGTCTCTGAGGACCTGTGAAAAATGCGCTGCTCGTGAGGGCTGAGATGAAGAGGATGGGGAAATCGTGAACGGCGCCATACGCTCCCGTGAATGGCGCGTTCGTAGGTTTTGATCGCCGCGTGGACTTATCTCTCGACCAAGTCCCATTTGTTGACGCAGACGATCAACCCTTCTTGTTTTTCCGGATGATGGAGAAAATATTGAGGTCCTGACTTTCGATGCCCCGCGGCGTCGAGCAGTGAGCAAACAAACGTCCGAGTTTTCTATCGCGCGGATCGAACGGATGACAGAGTAATACCTGAGGTCCTCGTTCACCTTGCCCTTTGCGGATGCCCGCCGTGTCGACGAGGTAAAAGTTGAGGCCGAACCTCGTCGTACCGCGTGTAGATGGAGTCGCGGGTGGTGCCCGCGATGTCGGTCACGATGTGGCGTTCTCCGATGAAGGCATTGATGAGTGACGACTTGCCGGCGTTGGTCGGCCGACCACGGCGATACGTGGCAGCCCCGTCGTGCGCGCTTCGCCCGGCCGAGGGTAGCAGCTCCACGACGCGGTCGAGCACCTCGCCTGTCCCCTCGATCCATTCACGGCCGAGAGGCAGTAGGGATCGCCCAATCCCAGGCTATAAAATTCTGCGGCTGCGGCGGCGATCGTAGTATCTGCTTTATTAGCCGCCAATATGACGGGCTTTGCCGCTGCAACGGAGTATATGCGCCACTGTCGTCTAGCTGGTCGCCCTGTTCATTACGTCGACCACGAATAAGATCCGTCGGCTTTCTTCGACAGCTATCTTGACCTCGCTTTGTTGATTTCTTCTTCAAATACATCATCTCGATTGCACCACCCAACCTCCGGTATCGATCACCGAAAACTCCCTGTCCGGCCCTATTCAACCCTGCCATATTGTCGGTCACGGGTCGTTCCGGCTTCATCATTTACGATCGCCTGCCGCGAACCAATAAGGCGGTTGAAGAGCGTTGATTTACCCACGTTGGGACGCCCTACGATGGCTACCACATTTCCCATATTCTTCTAATTTACATGTTATAGCGCCACGAATGGTTTGTTGCAAGTCCCGCGCTGGCGAGCTGTGCGTGGCGGAGTGTTATCCCGCGGTTCAATGTATAGGCTGCACGCGACGAGGAGGGCCGCATGTGACAAGTTGTCAGCAAAAAGAATGCCGGATACTTGTCCTCGGGAGGGTGTTGTCCGCCTGCTAAAGACAAGTATCCGGCACTCGTGGACGCGCTTTTTACAACGGCAACTAATCCAGTTTGTATCCGAATCGCCGGAGGAGGTTGTCGCGGTTGCAGCCAGTCCGGCTCGACCTTAACGTAGAGCTCGAGGAAGATTTTTCTCGAAGAATCGCTCCATGTCACGCCTCGCCGTCGTGCCGACCTTCTTGAGCGCCTCGCCCACCGTGACCGATGATGATGCCCTTCTGCGTGTCGCGTTCCACGATGATGAGCGCGCGAATGTGTATCTGCTCTGCGCCTTCAATGAACCTCGACAACGACTCTCCGTGGCGTAGGGATCTCTTTTGATAGTAGAGCAAGACTCTTTCCCGGATACTCTCGTCACGAAGAAACGCGCCGGGCGGTCGGTCAGGGCGTCCTTCCCAAAAGTAGGAGGCGAATCGGGAGGAGGGCCTCGATGCGACGCTTCACCGGCTCAACATTGAAGCCCGAGAGCGCGGAGATGGGGATGATCTCGGCCGCGGGCAGGAGCGTGTGCCAGGCTCGACGGCCTGGGTCAGCCCCGCCTGATCCGTGAGGTCGATTAGTTACGAGCAGCAAGACGGGGCATTCGATGCCCCGCACTTGCTGCAGAAAGTCGTCATTCTTGTCGGTTTTCTCCACCATGTCGGTCACGTAGAGCAAAATGTCTGCGTCCCCCAGCGCGGATTCGGAACTTTCGCGCATGGTCTCCTGTAACTTGTAGTTTGGGCGGAGCACGCCGGGAGTGTCCGAGACAGACGATCTGCATATCGTCCGTATTGACGATACCCAGAATGCGGTGGCGTGTGGTCTGGGCCTTCGAGGTGATGATGGAGATGCGTTCGCCCACCAAACGGTTCATCAGCGTGGACTTCCCCACGTTGGGGTTGCCGATGATGTTGACGAAGCCGGACTTATGCTTTCGCTCCGTCATAGCCCCATTTCAGGTAGGTGGCTCCCCAGGTCCATCCGGCACCGAAAGCGGCCAAGATCAGGGTTATCGCCGCGGCGGAGTTTGCCCCCCACCCCACAGGCAGAGGGGGATGGTGGTGGAGCTGGTGTTGCCGAACTTCCGGATGTTGATCATCACCTTGTCTTTTGTTCACCCCGAGGCCCTGCAGCAGCGTCGATGATGCGGAGGTTGGCTTGTGCACGATCCAATCGATCTGATCTTGGTCAGCCCGTTGCGGCGCACGATCTCCCGTCGGCCGCGTCGGCCATGTCGATGACGGCCCGCTTGAAGACGGCCTGCCCTCTTGGTAGACGAAATGGAGTCGCTGATCGACCGTCTCGTGGCCTGGCATGCGTAGCGATCCGCCCGCTTTCATGATCAGATGGACTTTGCCTGATCCATCGGTGCGAAGGAGGGTGTCGATCACGCCGTAGTCCTCCGTCGGCCTCCAGCAAGACGGCACGCTCCAGCGTCGCCAAAGAGGGGACAGGTGGCGCGGTCGGTGCTAGTCGGTCATGGAGGACATTTTTCGCTCTGATACGACGATGAGCCGTTTGCTAGCGCCCCGAACGGATGTAATTGGCGGCCGTCTCCAGGGCGAAGATGAAGCTGGCAGGCCGCTTGATGTCGAATGTAGGCGTTCCGGCAGCCGGACTCATAGGCGATGATCGACGCGGTGCTGGGGAAGTGATAGTCGCTCGTGGAGGTAGAGCATACGATGCCCCTCTACTGACATGGGGTCGATTCCGGTCTTCTGCACGAGGTCGTTGACGGCTTGCGTGCCCATGTAGCCAGAGCTGAGGTTGGGGTCTTTGAGGATGCGTCGCTTTTGATACCGACGCGTGTCATGATCCATTCATCGGTGGTATCCACCATCTTAGATAGGTCGTCGTTGGTCAGTACGTCGTCCGGGACGAAAACCCGACACCGGTGATGACTGCATTTTATCTTGTCCATTGTTCTTTTGATATGTAGATATAGAAATGAAGCAGCCCTCGATCAAGATATGTATCGCTGCTTGCATTGCATGAGTGTAGAATTTGATTCTTGGATGGTGTGTGCGGTGTGTGTATGTACTGATGCAAGAGCGGGCTGTCTGTCTTTTTAAACAGCCACGTCCTTGTCGATCGCCAATTTGCCTCGGTAGTAACCGCATCTCGCTGCAAACGGTGTGATATACATGCCATGCACCGCAATTGGGGCAGAGGGCCAAAGTCGGAACCGCTGCATGATCGTGCGATCTTCTCTGCCGGTTCTCGCGCTGCCTTGTCTTCTTTTTAGGATGCCATAATTCAAATTTCGATTATTGTTTTACTTCTATTCTTCGTCTTTCAGTTGCTTGAGAGCGTCCCAGCGTGGGTCGGTTGGGATGTCTTCTGCGTCGGAGTCAGCTTCGTCTGATGCGGTTGTCGGCTCGTCCTCATCGTCGGGGCTGTAGGCCGCATGCGTTTTACGCAGTTTGCCGCCATCGTACGGTTGCATTCGCCCGCGCGTGGACATGCTTCATCGGTACAGCCAGCGCCACGAACTCGTAGAGGAACCATGCGAGGTTGACACCGCCTCTCGTCTTCGGAAACCACCAATACTTCGTCGCTCCTTCCGTATACTCCTTTGCCCAACTTCACCGTCAATCGGTTGTTTGTCTCGGATCGGCTGCTTCATATGATCTAAGCAGCGATCGCAGGGCAAGAAATGACAGTGCCTTCCAGGTGAAAAAGTCATCTGGAAAGCAGATGCTTTTGTGCTCGACTTTGAGTTGCACGTTGACGTGTCCTTGTCGAACTTCCGTGCCGTCTATGTCTGTGAAAATTGATCATCCAGCAGATATTCATAGGTGCGAACTTCCGCTGGATTTATATCTCAAATCAACCCAATATGCTCTGAATTTTTCCCAAGGCTTTATTGTATCCGAAAAACGGCGGCAAATGTAGAAAATCTTTTCCAATTGGCGCAGTGCGTTTTATGGCTTGCGAAATGAGCTGAAGGCGCTTGGGATGCGGATTCTCAGAGGGAAGGGTGGCCATGTCGCTGAGTCTGTCCGATGAGGGACTATTCGATCTCAATTTGCGCTCCTCAGATAACCGTGGAGACTAAGGAAGATGCTGATGAGCAGATCAGGCACGTCGCGTAGGGCATCGATGCAGTTGAGCAGTGTGGAGCCGGTGGTAAGGACGTCATCGATGAGCGATGATGATGGCGGCGAGGCGTTCGGGGTGAGCTACGGTGAAAAACGTTCTTCACATTCTGGCGCCGTCTCGTAGGCTGACTTCCGCGTCTGCGTCTTTGGTAGGTGTGGCGGATAAGGGAGGTTGTATCGATAGGGTGGTGGTAGACGCTAGCCATACCGCGGGCTACGCGTTCGGATTGATTGCAGCCGCGCTGCCGCATCTTCCGTGGGTGGAGAGGGACGGGCACGAATACGATCGATGTCGGTGAGATAGCCATCTCTTGCAGATCTTCGGCAGCTAATCGGCCGATGTAGATGGCTAGGCGTTCGTTCTTGTGGTATTTGAATCGTGGATGAGATGCTGAACGTAGCCTCCTTTGGAAGTGTGAGGCGATCACTTGACGCACGGAGGAGCAGCCTGCGAAGATGTGCTGAGAGGATTCTCACTGTCGGGGTAGCGGTGATAGGGACAGGCGAGGCAGTTCGAGAGAGGCAATAGAGGCAGAGCAGCTCCTCGCCGTCGATGAGGGGCGCCGCAAAGCTCCGCAGATGCGTGGGTAGAAGAGCCCCGAAGCAGGGTCATTCCATAGGGTGAGGAGGAAGCGCTCATCGTGTTGCTGGAGGGTGAGCATGTCTTGTCAGAGCATTCTATGATTGTAGAGGGCCAATGAGGCGTGTCTGAGGCTTCAAACATTAGACGTCAAACGTGACTTGTGAGTCGCCCAAACGTCAGTTGAAGTTCCATCTTCGATGCGTTTTATACTTTCAGCCGACGATTGCTCCTTGCCGTTTGACGAGAAGAAGAAGCTACCCGGGATCATCCTCCCGGACAGCTTCTTCTTGTCGCATGGCCGATCAGCGGTCGTCAGCCTTTGTTTCTAAGGATGTCAGAAATCTGGACCGGCATTGCTCGTTCGATTCTTGACCAGACTGGCTTGCCGTTTTGGAAACCTGAGACGTAGTTGAAGCGTACGTAAAGGCTTCGTTGTTGCCGCTGCTTTTCTCCTTGCGAGCGATCTCCTCGAAGTAGCTCTTGATGAAAATAGGCGCTGTTGACAGCCATGTCGACAGCGGTCTTTGTACCGGCCGTGCGCTTGGTGGTACGGAGATAGATGTCGTAGGTGTGTTTCCCGAGATACGTCTGGGCCTTGGCGTCCGGATTGTACGTCAAGTACCATTCGTTACGCTGGTCGCTGGGTTGGTTCAGGACGTGCTCGACGAAGAGGTAGCCGCGCACATAACCACGCACCAGGTTGGCGGGATTCTTGATGGGCACTTCATCCTTCAGTACCTTCCCCGTATCTGGGGCTCCGGATCGAGAAGCGAGCTATGCGGTATTTCTTCGACCTCCGCCTGCGCACTGATCGTCACGGTGCTATAGCCGCGCGATCGGACTACGGTGGAGGAGTTTTCTGCCGCATCACGGTCGAGGGTAAAGTGCACGAGGACGCATGCGCCTTCGTTCAGTTTGGAGAGTGTCGGTGAATCAGAATGGGCCATAGGGGAAGGGGTTGTCCATGACCATTTTTCCTTCTTTCGATTCGCGCCGTATGATGCCCTACGGTGGTCGATTCACTGTTGCTGCCCGCCTTCAAGGCAGGAGGTGGTGCATGCCAGCAGCATGCCGGCTGCTACCCATGCCATTGTCTTGTTCATTCCTTTCATGTCATTATGAATAAGCTGTTAGAGGGAATTGTGCGGCTTAAGGGCCGCGGTAGTAATAAGTCGTTAGTAATTATGAGTGGGAGCGGGCCGATGGATTCTCCCGTGTTCTTGATGCAATAATATAATGTATGGCGAGTTCGCATCGGCCTCTAAAGACCCTAATCTCAAACCCGTCTCGCAAAGATAGATAGAAGGGTTTCGCCGATCGAATCGTTTCAATGGAGCTCCCGTTATCGAAGTAATAGCTTGCGCCCACCTCGGCGTAGAGGCTTAGGAATGGCAACAGGGGTAAGTGGCGCCCTGCCGCGGAGCATAGGTTGACCATTGCCATTCTTTCATTCGCTGCGACTGCTCGTACTGCGTCGCCCGGTTCCGTAGCTGTGAACCGTGCGAGCGACCCGCCACGTTCGACTCTACTGCGCAGCCCGCAGCTGCATAGAATCGCACACGCCGCCAATCTGCTATTCGGTAAGCCACCCCAACCGGGATACCGACGAAGTGCAATCGCTGCCGGATGTGCCCATCGAAGATGGAGCTGTGCGCCAACGCGAAGTGAGGCAGGTGTACGTCAGGCCACTCTGCAATGCCCAACGATCACTCAGCTGGTAGCCTCACGCCGAGGCCAAACGAGATGGGCGCGCGTGCTTGACATCGATGCGATCCGTTTCGTTCCGATGGTAGGCGAGGGCGTCGTCCGCGGTGCCTTCCCCGTAGTCGTACGGTGGCAGATCGGCACGGCTGTCATCGCGGATAAACGTCGCATTGAAGTCTCCGCCCCACCTTGCAGACCTGTCGTGAGCCACCGCCCCCATGCCGAAACCTCAGCGTCGGGCGGGTCGTGTTGCCGCTACCGCCATACGATCGGAGGATTGTTCGATCGCCCTTCGATTTCCCCAGCCGTCGGGATCTCGCCGCATAGAGGGACATACTGTCGGCCGTGCTTATCGTCGTCTCGGCCAGCCAGGCGTTGTCTGGCACCGATGGCTCGTCCGTCGGCAGATCAGTAGGCGTGAGCGATGCTTCGTGCGGCGTGGCTGCGTGGAGACGCGTCGCGGCCGGTGCTACCGTTTGTGGGGCCGCTTTCGTTCGCGTTCTTACCTGTGCGACTGCGGTGGGCGATGGTGTACGCAACCGTCGCGGGAGCGACGATACGCTCGGCATGGCAACTCGACGGCGAAGCATCGGTGCCGTCGGCACGGGCTTAGCGTTCGCCATCCGTTCCGACGGCTCGTCTCGACGCCACAGCCTCGTCCGCCTTCAAAAGGAGCATCAGCAGCGCCACAGCCGCTGCTGCAGCACATCCATCGCCGCGGCCAGAGCCGACGGCGCGTCAATCGTCCGACTATTGCATCCCAACGGCTGGATCGGGCTGCACTGTAGTCTTCGAGCTTTTGATCGAACGATCTTTCCCATTCATCCTGTTTTTCATCACATATTCTCCCCATTAATCTTTGCAGCCATCGTCGGGCTCGCATATAGTGTGCTCGCGATGTACTCTCTCTATTTGCAGCATGGTTGCGATCTCTTTATGCGAGCACCCTTCGACGGCAAGCAGATTAAAGACGGTGCGTAGGCTGGGCGGTAGTTCGCGGACCATGGATAGAAGATCTTCCGCCGAAAGCTGCGAAAGGGCCGTGGCCTCTTCCGAGGGACTGAAGGTGGCGCTGTCCAAGCTCACCGTGTCATGCCGGAGGGTCTGTGTGCGCGGAGATATTCGAGCGATTCGATTCACGAAAATCTTCCGGATCCATGCCCCCAGCGGCCCTTCGCCCCGGAACTTGTCGAGCGATCGAGAACACTTTGACTGAAGCCATCCTGCAACACGTCACGCGCTACTTTCACGATCGGCCACGTAGCGTAGGCGAGATGCCCAGCATACGGCCGGAATACGCGTCGTAGAGCGCTTTCCAAGCTGTTTGCTCACCCTTGAGACAATCGGCTATGAGTCGCTTTTTCATCCATTCAATCTGATTCCTTGCGTACCGTTTGCAACCGTCGCACGTCCCCTTGACGCATGATGTGGCAAAAATGGCCCTCGTCGATGTCACCATCTCTTTTGGGGAGGTCTGTCGGGGTTATATGTCGTGCGATTTGCTCGTGTTTGCAGGCCCTCCTTGCTGTGATATGGCTTCCGCATATGTCTGGCAGGCCGCCCGCCAACATCGTCGGAGTGTTCGGTGACTCTGGCGGGCGGCCTGCCACCATTACCAGAGTGTCTCGATGGACCCGGCAGGGCGGCCTGCCAACGTTACCGGAGTCTCCGATGGTCCCGGCAGGCGGCCTCGCCAGCGTTACCGGAGTCTTCGATAGTCCCGGCAGGGCGGCCTGCCAGAGTCACCGAACACCCGGCCACTTTGAAGGCCGCCCGCCAGCCCTCTCGCCCCCGGATGTTCAGCGGCACGCCCCCGGGCAACAGGCTGACGTATGCTCACGATAGGCTCACAGATATGCAGCAGACAGCCCCACCGATAGGTATCGATGGGGCTGTCGGGTTATCTGCGATCACCGGATCCGATGATTTCGGAGGCTACCCTCGAAGATGTTTTCTGATGATTTTGATTCATCATTAGACGATCACAGCAAGCTCGTGAGAGGATTGATGATGGAACAAAAGGGCAGAAACAGGCTCCGAGTAGGTCCGAAACAGAAAGGAGAAAGATCCGCCAGAGGGCTTCTCATTAGAGGATCGAGAACGCTACGGTCAATCCGGCCATGACGATCGATACCATCGACATGCAGCTTGATCAGAATGTTCAGCGCGACGGGCCGGAGGTGTCTCAAACGGGTCGTCAACGGTGTCGCCCACCACGGTGGCCTTATGCGCTTCGGAACCTTTTGCTCATATTGCCTTCCTCATGTATTTCTTCGCATTGTCCCATGCGCCTCCCGAGTTGGCTATGAAAACGGCCAGGACGAAGCCTGCACCCAGTCCGCCGACCCAGCAATCCCAGCACACCGGACACCGAAGAAGATACCGACGAGCACCGCGCGATGATCGCCAGCAGTGACGGAAGATACGCGTTGCGCATTCCCTGCGTGGAGATAGCCACAGCGGGCATAATCAGGCGTGGCATCGCCGGTCAGGATACCCTTGATCTCCTGGAATTGCCGGCGCACTCGACCATCTTTCCTGCTGCCCGTCCCACGGCGTTCATCGTCAGCCCGCAGAACAGGAAGGCCATCATGGAGCTAACGAAGACACCGATCAACACTTCGGGTTCATCAAATCCACTCTGATAGTAAGCCATAAAGTCAGGGATGGTGGCTTGTGCCACGTCGACGTACGGCCCGCGATGTCGATAGTCGCTGTGCCGATGTGTTGCAGACCGATCTTTCACTCCTCGATGTGAGGAGCCAGGGAGGGCGAGGGCTGTCAGGGCGGCTGAGCCGATGGCGAAGCCTTTTCGCCCGTGGCTGCCGTGGTGTTGCCCAGAGCGTCGAGGACGTCGGTACGTTGGCGCACGTGGCTCGAGGCCGACCTCATCTCGGCGTTACCACCGGCATTGTCTGCGATAGGTCCGTAGGCGTCGGTGGCTAGGGTGATACCGAGTGGAGAGCATGCCGACGGCCGCGATGCCAATGCCATAGAGGCCGAGGCTGAGGTTGTGCGCCGTGAGCAGGTTGGCCGTGTCGAACCCAGTGGCAAAGAGGAAGGCGAGGATGATAGCTACGGCGATCGTGATCACTGGGACGGCCGTGAGATCATCCATACCGAGGCCGGAGATGATGACCGTGGCGGGACCAGACTCCGCGCTGTGAGCGATCGTTTGCGTCGGCTTGTGAGAATGCGACGTGTAGTATTCGGTCGATTGGCCGACGATGAAGCCTGCCACCAACCCGACGATCACGGAGCAGGAGAGCCGCCCCAGTTCGGAATCTCGAGCAGATAGAGTATGCCGAAAAGAGGCGGCAGCGATCAATACGGAGCTGAGGTTCACGCCGAAGCCGAGCGACTTGAGCAGCTGGCTCATGCCCGCTCCCTCCTTCGTTTTGACGGTGTAAATGCCGACGATGGAGAGAATGATGCCGACAGCGGCATGATCAGCATGGGGCAAAGACGGCCTTAGCCTGTACGTCGCCATCGTTGTGAAAGCGCTGAGGCTCCGAGTGCGGCCGGCCAGGATGGACCCGCAGTCACGACTCGTAAAGATCGCGCCCATACCAGCACATCGCCGACTATTGTCGCTCACGTTGTCTGCAATCGTAGCCGGATTGCGGGGTCGTCCTCTGGGATCCCTGCTTCGACCTTCCCCGCAAGTCGGCGCTCACGTCTGCGGCCTTCGTATAGATGCCGCCACCCACGCGAGCGAAGAGTGCTGAGTCGAAGCGCCCATTCCAAAGGTGAGCATAGTCGTCGTGATCACTACGAGCTTCTGGGGCCCAGTGGCATCTACAAAGGCGTTGGAGGATGAGGTACCAGACCGGGATGTCGAGCAGTCCCAACCCGACTGCAGTGAGCCCCATCACTGCGCCAGATCGAAAAAGCGATCTTCAGACCAGCGTTGAGTGAGTTGCGCGCTGCGTTTGCCGTGCGAGCCGAGGCCGCGGTGGCCGTTTTCATTCCGATAAACCCGGCTAATCCGGAGAAGAATCCGCGTGTCAGGAGGCAAACGGCACCCGTGAGTTCTGCACATGGAAGCCATAGCTAGTACTGCGAAAAACAACGCCAAGATAACAAAGACAATAGCGACAACTTTGTACTGTTGCTGGGTAGCCATCGCGTCTTCCGCACATGCTCTGCAATTTCTTGCATGAGTGCCTTCTTTTCTTTCCTCATTTGGCTGCAGAAGACGTAGGCAAACGCCAGCGCCAGCACTGCAGCCAATGGGACCATTTACTAATAGTGTTTCCATAGGAGTGTAATGAGTTTACTATAATGTGTATGTATAAATTACTGCGCGAAAAATAGCGTCTTCTTCTTTGTGCTTCAAAAATTGTTTTCGGATTAAAATTATCGGCCCTCTTAGATCTCAAAAATCGCTATGCAATGGTCGCTCTCGGAGGAGTGAAAAGGCGTCAGGACGCCGGCCGAACATCCAAAAAGCCCGTACCCGGCAAACTTCGCAGGCGGCCGCAGCCGCCCTGAGGGCTCGGAAAGTGTCAAAACGCGCCGCTGAACGTTTCCGAGGGCTCGAAAGCATCAAAACGCGCCGCTGAACGTTTCCGAGGGCTCGGAAAGCTCCAAAAACGCGCCGCTGAACGTTTCCGAGGGCCTCGAAAGCATCAAACACCGCCGCTGAACGTTTCCGAGGCCTCGGAAGGTCCAAAAACACGCCGCTGAAGGTTTCCGAGGCCTCGGAAGGCGTCAGGGACGCTGGCCAAGTCTTGCCGGGTACCAGGAAAACTTCCTTGTTCGGCAGAGGCCGTCAGGACGCCGGCCGAACATCTCAAAAGCTCGCACCCGGCAACTTCGCAGGTGGCCGAGCCGCCCTGAGGCCTCGGAAGGCGTCAGGACGCCGGCCAAGTCTTGCTGGGTACCAGGAAAAACTTCCCAGCCTCGGCAGAGGCCGTCAGGGACGCCGGCCAAGTCTGACCGGGTACCAGAAAAACTTTCGCTGGCGGCCGTAGCGCCGCTCCCAGCCGCCCCGCAGCCGCTCCGGGGCCTATCGTTTGATGCTGGAGAGGGGTGGGCAGAGCATTTCAAATTCATTTCAGATTTGCCCTGACATCTTTGCCCTCGATCATGAACAGCAAAATGAAGAATCTGATGAAGAAAATGATATGGCGTTTAGTGCTTTTCGCGCTGACAGCCTGTGCAGACGACGATCTGCCGATCCGTACGAACCAGTTGCCACGCAACGCACAACAGTTCCTTTGACCCAGTATTTCCGCGGTGTAGAGGGTTGATGTGCCAAGCAAGACGATGAAGGCTTCTGACAAGAGCTATGAGGTCGTGTTTGTTGATGGAATAAGGTAGAATTTCGGAGGATGGCGAGGAAGGAGGTCGATTGCACGTTGGGACGAGTTCCGACGCTATCGTGCCCCGTGCCATCCTCGACTTTTGTGCGCCAGCATTATGCCGGCTAGTCATTCGTAAGATCGAGCGCGATCGCCACGGCTATGAAGTCAAGCTCACCAGCGGTCTTGAGCTCAAGTTCGACCGTAATGGTCGCTTTCCCAAGATCGATTGAGGCACGATGTCTAGTGTGATGGAGCTCTTTTACCCCTGATAAAGGAACGCCTGATACTTTTTAATACGCTAAAGACCTCTCCCGAACCTGCATGACAGGCATGGGGAGGTCTTTTGTGTTCGGGCACAGCCTCAATCGTAGTGTAGGCGGGTCATTCGGAGGTTCCAAGCGGGATGTCGAGATGGGGAGCTGACGGCTTATATCCCCGCAAACGATAGATGAAGGTCAGCGTCACCGCACGCGTCGGGCACGACATACATGCGGAGCTGTTGTTTGGCGTAGTCCGTGTGCAAGCGGGGCGACCAGGTGGCAAAAACGTCGTCGGCCTTGAGTTGTAGGTCTGCGGCGCGTGCGACGGTCCATTTTAGACCTGTATCGATGCGCCAGAGGCCGTTGATGTGTCGGCTATACCCCTGCATGCTCGGTGTGATGGTGGATGCGTTCAGCTCGAGAGTGAGGTGATGGCTGATGGAAGGTATTGTCGAGGCGAGCATGAGGAGCATGCGGTGCCGATCGAACGTGAGGTCGTGAAATGACTATGCCGGACGTGATCGGTCGATGCGTTGAGGACGAGACGGCTCTGCACGTTGCGTAAGGGTGTATGGGATCGACGAGATGGACTGCCCGTGCGCTTGTTGTCAAAAGTTTGTGCTTTATAGATCAGCGCGGGGCTGTTGGGGCTCTGGTAGAGTTGCAGGAATAACCGGGCATACGGTGCGGTAGAGCTGAAAATGAACTTCCTGCTGATGATGTAGCTCAGACGACTGGCATAAGAGCGATAGGGGCGGGAGGAGCGGATTGCCGTGAACCTCAGCGTAGGCGTTGAGGAAGGTTTTCCGCCGTGACTCTCCCAGTAAGCGGGATATACCTTGTCTGACGTGAGGGAGGCTTGCAGGATTTGACCGGGGACAAGGCCCACGACGCTAAATTCAGGGAAGAGGGTACGGTCGCTGTTGGCGAACCGATAATCCTCGCCGGTGAGGGACGCCGATAGGGGAGAAGTTGACGTGAGTGCGAACCGGTGCCCAGATAGAGGCGGGCGGTGCGTTCGGTCAGCGATTATCGATGTCCGGAAGGCCGGCCACGTCGTCGGAGCGCATATCGCCGTGCGCTGTGGTCGGTTGCGTAGGGGTACCGGCGCCATAATCACTTTTCAAGGCCTTGCCGATCGGGTGAGACTGATCAGCAAATACGCGCAGGCGTCAATTTTTTGAGCATTGCGGGTCGTCAGGTCGGTCGAGGTGCTATTGAGCATGTTTTCGTAGGTAAAATACTGTTGCAGGTGCTCTTCGTAGCGCGTGTATTCAGCGCCCAGCTGAGGCCGAACCGGTGCTGAGGTCGAGAGGACGTTGTGGGAGCTGCGGGCCGTTCGTTCGAAGTGCGACTATGCGAAAGGCCGAGTGTGCCCTCTCCGATCCGCTCGGAGCGACGTCCGGTGACGAGTCGGGTGGTATAGACCAGCCCGAGGTGGCTCGTTTGGAGAGCTGGAGGTCTGTTTCCATGCAATGAGATGCGTCTGGGCGCGATGGGTCGTTCTGTCTTGCTGCGTGACGGCCTGATGGCGGTTGTGATAGAAAGGATCGGCATCGATGTCGAGTCCACTGTGGGTGTGGCTGGCTTCGGACGAGCGTTGAGGCGCAGCATCATCGCGGGGCGGTGCGGACGAGTGCGGCGCCGAGGGTATAGCGGCGCAATGCCGCTGCGCATAGTGGCATTGATCTGCCCCGCCATCCGCCGTCTTTCCCGGTGGCGTCGCGGGTGACAAGGAGGATGGCGGCGCCCGCGAACGTGGTATTGCGGGGAGCACTATACATAACCCTCGGCCGAGCGGATGTCACGGGCAGGGGATCCCACGGAGCACGGTCCGAAGAGCCTCGCCGGAGAGGGACGTCTTGCGCCATCGATCAAAATAGCTGACTGGGGGCGCGGCCACGTGAGGGCATCACCTTCTTCGCGCACGCCGGGGAGTAGCAGCAGCGCTCATAGGCATTGGCGGCCACGCGACCCGCGATCAGGCGGGGCAGATCATAAATGATCCGTCCGCCGGATAGCCTCGCGATGGGCGCTCCCCGCGGACGACGATTTCAGGCATCGCCTGCGCACGCCCGTGGTCAGTCGGACCGCGATTTCCGACTGGCTTGAATCTCGGTGGACGGTCTGCTCGTGCGTTTCCGTACAAGCCACATGCTGCACGATGAGGCGGTACAGCGATCGCGTCTCGTTCGGGCAGTAGCATCGTGTGAAAAGAGCCCCGATGGAGTCTGTGATGGCAGAGGTTTACATAGATGGAGTCCGTCGTTTGGAGGATGATGGCGGCTTTGCGCTACGGGTCGGCCGTCATCGGTCGGTAACGCGAACCGCCACAGTACATTTGTGCATCGGCTCCGTGCGTGATCAGCAGGGCCGCAAGGGAGGGTTGGAGGGTATCGTTCTCATGATGAATCGCTGGATGGGTGATGGACCTCGCGGCAAAGCGTGGGCGTGCTATCTCAGGCTGGATTACAGCATGCTACCGGCGTACGAAGTCTTACTTAGTCTTATCGGCAGTTGCTGCGCCCGGGAGGCCTATTTTCTGTCGGAGTGAGATGGCAGTCGGACGTGTTGCAAGTGCTTCGAAAGAGCTTTTGCGTTTCGCGGAACTTCCGCATAAGCGTCGCGAGAGAACTTTTGGCGTTTGCGGGAACTTCACGCAAGTGTCTCGTTGAAGAACTTGGTGTTTGCAGGAACTTCCTGCAAAGCGCTGGAGAACTTTTGGCGTTGCGGAACTTCCTGCAAGCGTCTCGAAGAGCTTTTTGGTGTTTGCGGAACTCCGCAAGCGTCTCGAAGCTGTGCGTTGCTGTGGAATCTGCAAGTGTCCTCGGAGAACTTTTGGCGTTTGGTGGAATCCTGCAAGTGTCTCGAAGAACTTTTTGGCGTTTGCGGAACCCGCGCACAAGTGTCGAAAAACTTTTGGCGTTTGCGGGAACTCCTGCAAGTGCCTCGAGCTTTTGGCGTTTGCGAATCCTCGCAAGTGCCTCGACTGGTGTTTGCGAATCCTGCTAAAAGCATTCCAGAGGCACTTTGGCCGTCACCACATGCTATGTATGAGCATTCTCTACCGGACGAGGGAGCCTCATTTCTTCGAATGAGGCTCATGTTATCTACGACGGACATCCGAGAAATTCAAACGCGCGTGACCGCCATCCCTCTTGGGCATTACCGCGCTTCTTCGTCTTCAACCCTCGTCATCAAGGGACTCGCTGATTCGTGTTGCGCTACGAGGCCGCACGCGTCGTGATGGTACTGTATCGAGCGCGCTGATAGCAAGGAGTTACGGCTGCGTCTGCAAAACGCCGCGCGCGATCCGAGCGTGAAGCGTTGTGCGATCCCGATCGAGAAGAGACAACGACTCCATCGTGACGGATGCGTAATGCGTCGATCGGAGAAGCGTACCACGGTGGTGACGGTCGTTCCTGCGGAATCGCCTTACATCGAGCTTTGGAGCAACGCTCGCGAGGTGCGCACGATCTATCCATCAACAGTTGGACGCTTCGTATCCCGTCGATCTTCGGAGGGCTTTGGACGCTTGATGGGCGCGAACTCCCGCGTCCGCGGCATGGCGCCCGTGTGTTTCGCACGCAGGAATCGTGGACGAACGGACGGACACGTCTTGCAAGCTCTCCTTTTCTGCACACAGCATGAGCGCCGCACCCTTCCGCTAGCGTGGCTGTTACTCGTTCAATCCCGGAGCGGCACTGCGATGGCCACCGTGTCTCTCCCATCTCTTACGGGCGTCGTTGTTCGCCAGATGGCTGGGATCCTGTTTTCGACCCTGCTCCTGATACGGTCTTCGTTGGCGCTGTCTTTTCGTTTCCCGATTCCGCGCGCATGCGGCAGCGCGACACTCGAGGAGAGATGAGAGGATGACTTGACGAATAATATGACGCACGAGCTGAAGGAACGCCCGTCGCAGCCGCGTAATTCCGCCGTCGACGCGCTCCTGAACTATCGCCAAGGGGAGGATCCTCCAAAACGTGCGCAGTATTTTGCAGCTGTGCCTCGATCAACTCTCTCCCATTTTGAGCGGATTGGTGGAGCAAATTCTGGATATGAGCCTCGAAAGACGGCGTAAGCAGGAACTGCACCGCGAGCCTCCGTCTCCACCGCGCGCGCTATTTGAACGGCTGACCCGGCCTGTATAGCCTCCGATGCCGGTCGTCCCGTGCACTCTGATGCAGGCCGCGCCTCCCGACCACGACTCTCCAGGCCGATCGAGCTGCTGAGCGAGCATCGGCAATTCGGTGACAGAACGCCATCCATGTATCCCCAGGCGGGCGGAAATCACCCGCTGGGCCGGGTGCTTTTATGCGTCACGGTGAGCGATCGCGGCTGTGGCATCCTTCGGCCTCGGTCCGGACGGATCTTCGATAAAGTCTATCGTGTTCCCGCCGGTGATCGCCACCGAGCGTGAAAGGGGCTATGGGCTCGGTCTTTACCACGTCCGACGGATCGTGGAGCGCCATGGTGGACGAAAATATAACCGTGTCCGCCTCCGACCTCGTGGCGGCTCAATCTTCAAAATACAGATTCCGAGGCGACTATACATCCTATCAGACAATGGAAAATCAAAGTAACCCCAGCATCTCTACATGGTCGCTGACGACCCGCGCATGGCATTGATCATCAAGGACACACTGGAAGGCGAAGGAGTTTCAGGTCACACACGCCGCGGACGTTTGCACGCTGGTCTGGATGGCTTCACGCGTTGTGCTGAGACCTCGTTGTGGCTGACATTATGATGCTCGGAATGGACGGTCTGCAGATGGTCCGTCGTATGCGCCGCGTCTGAGCACCATCACGCCGATCTTGTTCTCCTTACCGCGCCGCCTCGCCATTTGAACTTGATCTGGTCTAGCGGGTTATGGCCTCGGTGCCATCGATTATCTGAAGACGCTTACAAGATGCTCGAAGACTCATCGTGCGGATTGGGGCCTTGCCTCGGTCGTCCGACACCCAAGCCGAGCGCAGTTTCTTTACCGGACCGACGCCGAGCCGCCGGTCCTCACATTTCGGCCGCTTCACCTTCTTCCAGACCGCCGCGCAACGTCGGTTTGACGCCGACGGAGCGGCGAGAACTGTCGCACATGGAAAGGCGAGCTGTTGCGGCAGGCTTATCGTTGGCCGTGAAACCGTCGTCGAGCCCGCACGCTCCTTCTCGACCTCTGGCGCATGACGACAGCCTTTTCAGCGCAATAGCTCTACACGTGTTCATCCATAAGCTCCGCCGCCTGCCTCTCCGCAGACCCGCATATCCGCATCCTCAGCATCCGGCTTAGGCCAGAAGCTCGTCGTCGAAGGGTAGTGCATTGACGAACCACCCTCATGCGCCTGGCTAAACTTCCCGGCGTCGGCAGCGATTACGGGTTACAGAGATTGCGGTCGGTAAGTCGACGATTTCGATTTTCCATGCGGTAAGCGCAGGCTGCGGGCCACGTCGGGATTGATGGCCGCGGGATGCCAGATAGTCGTTGATGGTCTGCGGATACGTCCTCGCCTTGCGGTGAGGCACGACCGCGGAGATAAAGCGCTCATCGTGTCGAGTGAATGGCCGATAGTCGTTAAAGCTCGATACGTCGGTTATGCGCGACCTCGTCAATCCATTGTCTGATTTGATCTGATGTGATAGGTGTGTATGATGAAAAATATGGGTACGGTGGATGGCGAGGCTCCAGAAACAGCGGATATAGCTGACGGAAAAACTGTCGTAGAGGTTGTCAAAGACGCCGTATCGAAAACCCGGAGGGAGGATGTCCGGTATTCATACTGAGTTTGTAACGGTAGGTGGCGGGATGATCGCCGGTGTTTTGTAGCTGAAACCGGAGTACGGCGGCGAAAGAGACGTTGTAGAGGTGTCCGCTCAATCCGGCGCCGAAAAAGCAGCGCATCGTTTTGGCGAGAGACGGGATCGTTCGTCATCCAGCAATAGAAGCCGAGCATTCCCCTGTAGTCGAGTGCGATGCGGCCTCGTCGAGTTGGAAGAGGTCGCGTCCAGCAGTGGCGTCGAACCAGTACGAGCCGCGTCGATGTATCGCGCGTCGGCTAAACCGATTGCCGCTGGCCGTCTTGAGGTTCGCGCTGAGCATCAGATCGAGCCAGCGGTCGCTACGGACCACTTGATAGAAGGATCGGAGGACAAAGTCGCCAATGCAATACTCCGGCGGACGACGTTCGGCGGCATGTCTGACGGAGCTGCGCGGTGCGTGACATTTTGATCACGTTTCACCCGACACCGCTCATCTCTACGCCTGCGCGCCCGTCGGCTATGGGGGATAAAGAGACGCGCAAAGAGATCGGCCGTGCGATCGCCGGCTGCTTCGATGATATTCGCCGCGCAGCTCCAGCTCCCATCGCTACCGATACGCCCGTCAGTGAGCTCTGAAAGAGGAAAGCGTTCGGGCCAAAATATCGAGGCGTATAGTTCAGGAGCTTTATGCGCTCCCGCCAATCCATCCAAACACCATCCCTCTTCTATTCCGGAGAGTTCGGACTGTGCCATTGCGGCGAAGTGCGTCGTAATGATCATCATCCAAGTGATCACGCTGACAGTAATCCATCTATTCGTTTCGTTACCGACAAAACGGGCGCAAAGAAAAGAATATGCCAGAAGCTGTTTGGGCTTATGCGGTTACGGCATCGGTGGCCTGACGCGGCGGGGCGGGCGTTAGGGGAATGGACGAGCGGCGGGGTGTCGCTGGATCGAGTGGCAAGGCATCGACGAAGGGAGGCCGTCATCAGTCGAGCGGAGCCGGTTTGGATGAGATGTATCGCTATAGACGACAGAAGCGGTATCGCTTATACGGTATGGTGAGCTTTTTATAGCCTATAGAAAACATTTTTCAGCAAGATGTACGGCCCTTATTTCATATGTCATCGTCTCTTGAGGCTTAGTGCATAGGCTGTAGACCTTATATAAATCTGGCCTATGAGAGATTCACGAAAACAATATGCAGGAATCTATTTATAGATAGGGTGTATGTGTATACATTACGGAAGAAAGCCTACTTATACATAATGGATATGTATTATATACGATGGATATTACACTTAGGCATGGTGTATGAGTATAAAATACGGTGGAAAATATACTCATATAGTATGTATATGATAAAAAGACGCCGGATTGAAAACTTAGACAGTGTGTATAGCCAGTATGACATACGAATGAATGGGTTTACATAATGTAGGAGTCTCGTTAGAAACAGATTGTACGGCCATACATGATGACTATATAAGAAATAGGGCGGATCTTGTTGCTTCATAAAGTGTATATATCCGGCCTATGAAGGAGAGAAAAGGCTATACCTTGTTGTATCTTTGCGCCGTAAAACTATTGGGAGGTAACTCATGGACGATGAGAAAATCTTTTGCCGGATGCTGTACAGATTGATGTGGATGGCATCTCACATTTCAGCTCGAACGAGCACGCCGGGATGAATGACGAATTGTTCATACTGGTGGCGAAGGCAGGGAGGAATTGCTGCTACTGCCTAAAGAGTTGATGGCACGGTGGAGGCGGCTATCAAAGCGGAGATGGGGCATGTGAAAGGCAGGCGAGGGTCGGAACTGACAAAACAGCTGAGGGAGCTGGATCGCGAGCGGGTGAAAATGCTTGTCAACCTGTTCGACATGATCCGTGGGAACCGCCATTCGCCGATCGAGAGCGCAACGGAAGGCGTCCGAACGGCTGACCCCGAAACTGGGGCGATTTAGGCGCACACGACGGTCGATGTCAGCCGCTGCGGTCGGTAGACATTGAAAGCATCGAGCTTCACCTCAATGAATTGGCGGCTGACGTGGGAGACGCTCGGGCTCGAAAACGGCCGACCGGCTGCATGGGTTGAACGAGCGTTACCAGGCGATGACGAGGCAACGAACCGACGAGGCGCTGGCGCAAAAACGGCGGCCCATGACTGAAGCTGCGCCCGCTGACGGACGAGATCTTCGCCATGGTGCGCCTGTATGTGAGGCCAGTTATCTGTTCGCGAAAACGGATGCGGATCGGGCCAAAAATCTACCAGCTGGTTATGACGATGAATCGCGTGACGTCCGAGCGCCGTGCGGGCTTCGGAGAGGCAGACGAAGCGGCGGCAGGCCCGGCTGGAGCGCCAAAGACGGCGACGGAGGGACAGGCGTGAGGACGATTTACGATGCGGCCGAGCGGGTCGATGGGCGCAAGTTGGCCGCCACGGTGGGCTTTGATGGTGCACGCGGGCCATCGGTCGCTCATCGCGCAGCTTCGAGGCGGCTGCGGAGCGCGGATTGGCGTCGGCGGTGTTCACCTTCCGGTGCATCCGCGGCGCGTGTTGCGAGGCGGATTATCGCACGCGCTGCTGGATACTTTCGAGGAAAAGCTGGCGCGGATCGGGGAGACGGGCGTGGATTATTGCGCTGTGCGCTGACTTCACGCCTGCGCTGGCACGGCTGACGGCGCGCGAGTTCATCAGAACGATTAGCGGCGGAGGGGCGTCAGCACGCTGGTTGTGGGCTACGATCACCGCTGGGCGCGATCGCGCGGAGGGTTTGAGGGCGTATGTGGCGCATGGGCGCACGGTGGGGATGGAGGTCGTTCGCGGCGTGCCGTACCTGCTCGAGGATGGGACGGCGGTCAGTTCGTCACGGATTCGGGCACTGCTCACGGAATGTCGGGTGGAGGAGGCCGCGCGAGATGCTGACCGTGCCTATCGCTTGCGTGGGCATGTGGTCGGCGGGCAACAGATCGGGCGAACGATGGGCTTCCCGACCGCCAACCCAGTCGTCGACGAACCGCTGAAGGTGCTTCGGGCGACGGCGTGTATGCCGTCCGGGCGTGGCTAGTGGCACGGCCTATCGGGGATGCTCTCGATCGGCAACCGGCCTACGATCGGCAATCGGCCGACGGCGGTGGAGGTGCACCTGCTTTGGTTTCTCCGGGCGACGTGTACGGCGAGGCGCTCGAGGTGGAGTTATCCGCCACCTGCGTGCGAACCACCGTTTTGACAGTTTAGACGCACTGCGCGAACAGCTGAGCGCGACCGCGAAACAGTGGCCGGCCTGCCGATCGACGGCGTCGGGGAGGCCGGAGGTGCTGAGAAAGATCTTAGCGACGGTCGGCACGCGGTACGTGATCGCGGCGCTGAACTCGGCGCTGATGTTCATCAACAGCCGTGTGCGGGGCGTCACGACATGGGCGTGGCGGGCGTAGATCGCCTCGGCCAATGTGGCGTAATGTTGGCCAGTGTGCTGTGGGAACACGATCGTGTATTTTCATGCGTTCGAAACGGCTCAGCGTAGTCGTCAGTGCGGCCTACGTGGGCGCTGGTGGGATCAGGTGTGACCTGCGGCGCGATGGCCGCCGTGGGATCGCTTCCGACGCTTTGGCTGGGTTGTCTTCGGTTGGCGATGTTGCTTTCGCTGGTCACTGCCACCTGCGCGCTGCTGCTCGGGTGGGATCGGATCCGGCCTTCAACGCCGTGTTTCTCGTTCAAGGTGCGGGACTGTTTTTCGTGTTACTCGGACTCTATTACGTGGCAGGGCTGAAGAATCTGGGGGATATAGTGCGGGGCTTTTTCCTAACAAACTTGGCTCGCGGGCGGTGAGTCTCGTGATTCTGCTGCGGAGCGTAAAGTAGCCGACGGGCCGCATGGAGGTCAAGTCATGGCTGCACTTGACACGGGCGAGATGTTCCGCTATGGGTCTGTGGAGCAGCGTGGACAATTTGGCAGAGAACCTTTCGGCGCGGCTGAATTACTTCTTCCTGCAACACTTCGGCGGCTGGCTGGCAGCGTGGGCCTGCTGGACGTGGGGACACGCGTCTCAGAGAGCCTTTGGCACGTCAGCCACGAGGGTGAGTTTCATTGCCTACAGCGAGATCACGCGGGCCACAGAGGCAGAACGCCGTCGGCTGACGGCTGTGCGACTGCTGGGACCGACGGTGGCCGTGCTGGCGGTAGCCATGGGCGCGGTGTTGTGCATCCCGGAGTGGGTGTACACCGATGTGCTGTCTCACGCGGAGTTTGCGGGCAGCGCGACGTCATCGCGGGGCTGTCGGTGGGCGTCGTGGCCTTCGGGGAACCGGATCCTGAGCCATTACTTTATCGGCACGGGGCGGGTGCGAGTGAGCGCTGCATGCTCGTTGGTGGGATTGGTGCTGCTCTGCGCGTCGGCTGCGGTGCTGGTGCCGCGGTGGGGCGTGACAGGCGCAGCGGTGGCGTCGAGCTGGCATATGTCGGTATGCTGACGTTCTCTGATCGTGGTGTTCCTCCGGATCACGGGGACGAAAAGCGATAGAGTTGCTGCCGATCCGGTGTCGATCGTCCGACAGATCCGAGCGCGTCGCCAAGGCCGACCCCCGACTGTTTTTCATCTTTAGTTATTCAATTGCTTATGGCTGGGCTCAAACAAATTCAAGCGCTGGAGCAGGGCGCATACCTCGCCTGCTAGTTCAATTCATGCCGTGCCCGCAGTGGTTGGGACGGTGAGTCAATTCGTTGTACAACATCGTGGATCGGATCTTTATGGTCAGGGGCGTGAGCGACCGCGCTCTCAGGACTCGGCCTCACGTTCCGATCCTCCTTCCTGCAAGCCTTCGGTATGCTGGTTGGCGCCGGTGCTTGTATGGTATCCATCCTGCTCGGGCAGCGGCACCCCTCGGGCAAGCGCAGACCTGCCAACGCCGTCTATCTCACGCTCGTCACGCAGATCCTTACCATTATTCATGTACGATCTATATGGAGCCGCTGCTGCGACTCTTCGGCGCCAGTGACCGCACGTTGCCCCTACGCTGTGGGTATCTGCGGATCGTCATCGGCCACTTCTTCGCGGCCTTCAGCTTCGGCTACAACGCCATCATCGCGCGCCTCGGGCTGCCCGCGCAAGGCCATGACGACGATGCTCCTCAGCGCGCTGATCAACGTGGTGCTGGATTACTCTTCATCTATCCGCTGGGCATGGGCATCCGCGGGCGCGGCCATCGCCACGGCTATAGCGATGGTGATCTGTGCCGCTACGTCTTGGCGCACTTCTTCCTGCCGGGTAGTGTCGTGCGGTTTCGTCGGGCAGCCTTCCGTCCGTCGTGGGCCATCGTGCGGGCCATCACGGCCATCGGCATCGCTCGCCGCCATGCAGCGGACGGGTAGCGCGGTGAACGATGCTCGCTGAATCGCCTCGTTCGTGGCGCTACGGCACGACTCCCGAGGGAGTCGATCTGTATCGGCGCCTTTGGCATCATCAGCAGTTATGACCATGCTGATCGTCATGCCGATCGCCCCGGTGTGGCGCAGGGCATGCAGCCCATCGTGGGCTTCAATTGCGGTGCGCGCCATGCACCGCGCTGCGCATGGCTACGCTTACAGTGCGGGCACGAACCTCTTCTTCAGCTTCGTCTTTGCCAGCTATACTCTATCCGCGGGCCATCGTCAGCCTCTTCACCACCAGCAGAACCCTGATCGCACTTTGCACGACAGCACACGCATCGGTATCATGGGCGTTTCGCTCATCGGATTCCAGATCACTACCACGCAACTCTTCCAAAGCATCGGCTTCAGTCGATTGGCCATCTTCCTCAGCCTGACGCGCCAGCTCATTTTCCTTGCTCCGCACTGCTGATCCTGCCGCGCTTCCTCGGCCTCGACGGCGTATGGTGGAGCCACCCGTCAGTGACATGGCAGCTGTTGGCGTTGCGGTGGTGCTGATCATCAGTCGTTGGAAGTTTGCTTGAGGGCACGGAGGCGAAGACGGTCGACGCGTTGCCGGAAGAATAAGAAGCTGTTTTTGAATTTATTGAGCGATTGTTTTATGGAGCTGTTTGGGCGGATCTTTCTCCTTTCTGTTTCGGGTCTATCGGGGCCTGTTTCTGCCCTTTTTGTTCCATCATTAATCCTCACATAGCTTGCTATGCTCGTCTAATGATGAAACAAAATCATCAGAAACATCCTCCCGATACCCTCGAAAATAAATTCAAACAGCTTCTGAGGTACGACATCTCCACCGCCCTTTTTATTCGCCGTGTTCGCGGCGCCCAAAAGAAATATTGCGCGGGTGATGCTCGATGATTTCACGGCGGAGCGCCTCGCGGTCAAGGTGGGTATAGATCTCGGTAGCGGTGATCGTCTCGTGGCTCAACATCATCTGGATACCGCGCAGGGTTGGCGCCGCACTCGAGCAGAGTGTCGCGAAGGAATGGCGAAAGGTGTGGGGCTGATGGTCTTCGTGATACCGGCCAGTGCGGCGTACTCCTTGACGATCTTAAAGACCATGACGCGTGAGAGCGATCGGCCGTGCGGATTGACAAAGAGAATGTCCTCGAAACCGTTGGCCGAGGGCGATGGCGAGTCGGTCGGGCAGGTAGTTGCGGATCTCGTGAGAGCCGTCCGCGAGATCGGCACCAACACGCTGTTGCCCTTACCGAGAACTCGGATATAGCCCTCGTCGAAGTGAACGTCCGGGTAACGCAAGCCGGTCAATTCCGATACACGTAGGCCGCAGCTATAGAGCACCTCGATCATGGCGCGGTTTCGTCGGCCGGAGGGTGTGGACACGTCGATCGAGGCGAGGATACGGTCGATCTCGCCGACGGCCAAGACTGGGCAACCGTCGACCAATCTTGGGAGATTCGAGCAGCTGCGTCGGATCGTCTGGAGATAGCCCTCGAGAACGAGATAGCGATAAAGGACCGGATGCCAGAGATGATCCGTGCCTGCAGCGTGCCGGATACCAGCGTCGTAGGTTGGGCGACGAACTGCTGCAAATCGGCGTGGTAACCGCACCGACCGCCCCTCGACAGCCACGAAGCGGAAGGCTTGTCTATGTCGCTGACTGGAGGCCTCACGGTGTTTTTGACAGCCCGCGCTCGAGGCGGAGATAGATCTCATACATTTTGACCGGATCGTCTGTCGGCCACTCTTTTACTTGCATATTTTTACGTATTGCGATAAGTCCATGACTGGGAAACGTGGTAAGGCGTGCGTGGTCAGCAACACGAGGGCGCCCGGCCGCCATGTTCAACGTCTCGCACTTTTGCGCGTCTCCAAAAGCGACAAATATTAGAAGAAATGAAGAGATACTGATCATCAACGGGCCAAACCTAAACCTCTTGGGGCGCGCAGAACGAGACGTGTACGGAAATACCTCGTTTGAGGCACCTCGACCAAATCCGGGCAGATTTTCCGCTGTACGAAATCGCATCCTACCAAAGCAACATCGAAGGCGAACTGATCAACAAGATCCACGAGGCAGGCTTTTCGAGCGACGGGATCGTGCTCAACGCCGGCGCTCTATACCCACACCTCGATCGCGTTGCACGACGCCATCCGCGCCGTCACCGCACCGGTGATCGAAGTGCATATATCTAATGTGTACACCCGCGAAGCCTTTCGCCATCACTCCTGCATAGCCGCTGCCTGTCGCGGGGTGATTGCAGGATTCGGGTTGGCGTCGTACAGGTTGGCCTTGGAAGCGTTCAAATAGTTCTCTTCAAACGGATACGCAAAATCCTCTCAATTATCATTCGCCATCGGGCGGACACTCGCGGTTTGCCCCTAAATACACTCCCCAAACAATGAAGCATACCAAAATAGTAGCCACGATCTCGGACCAGCGTTGCGAGGTCGATTTTATCCGCTCACTTTACGAAGCGGGTATGAATGTCGTGCGTCTCAACACGGCGCACATGAATGAGGAAGGTCTACACCGCGTCGTATCGAACGTGCGCATGGTGTCCGGACGATCGGCATCCTCATCGACACAAGGCCTGAAATACGTACCACCCCCTGTCCTTTGTCGAGTTTCGGGACGGGCGATCGCGTCGTCATGCAGGGCCGTCCCGACGGAGACCACCATAGGTGCATCTGTGTCTCCTATCCGATTTTGTCAAAGACCTCTCGGCCGACAGCGACATTCTCATCGATGATGGCGATCTGGAGCTGAAGGGTGATCGACAGGCCGAAATAGGGCACGGGTTGAGTGCAGAACAACGCCACTCTCGGCTGTCGCCAAGAGTGTCAACGTGCCCGGCGTACGGATCAATCTGCCGTCGCTAACCGAAAAGGACCGGCGCAACATCGGTGGGCCGTAGCCAATCGGCTGGACTTCATTGCTCACCCTTCGTCCGTAGCAAGGAGGACGTGCTGGATGTCCAAGAGATCCTCGACGCGCACAAGAGTCCCATCAAGATCATTGCTAAGATCGAGAACCAGGAGGGCGTGGACAACATCGACGAGATTCTCAAAGCCACCTATGGCGTGATGGTGGCCCGTGGCGACCTCGGTTCGAGCGGAGAGATCCCCGGCATCAGCGTGTGCTGATCCGCAAGTGCGTGGAAGCCAAAGCCGGTCATCGTAGCCACATAAATGTTGCACTCGATGATCAACAATCCCCGCCCGACCCGCGCCGAGGTGACCGATATCGCCAACGCCATCTATTACCGCACCGACGCGTTAATGCTGAGCGGTGAGACGGCCTATGGCAAATACCCCCTCGAGGCGGTGCAGATGATGGCACGCGTAGCCTACGAGACCGAGCAGACGAAGCTCTAGCCAACGACATCCGCGTTCCCCATCAAGGGCGACGATCGACGTGACGCTCCTTCCCTGTCAAGCGGTTAAGTCGTCCCCAAAACTCTCGTGCATGTGCCATCATCTGACAGCTAGTCATTCCGCCGCACGGTGCGTTACTAGCCAGCTCGCGGGGAGGCCCGGTCTTCATATCTGCTATCGCGGTCTATGAGAATGCTCTCCCTCTCGTTTGGCATTTTGGGCCGTGTTTCAGCCGTGGCAGGTCAGCGCCGCGAATACTATCACGATGCGCTGAAACAGCTCATCGACCGCCAACTGATCACCGAGGGAGGACAAGGTGGCCTACTCACGGCTGAGCTTTCGGCGAGGGCGGGCACGACCTTCCTCGAGATCAACGACGTGAAACGTGTCACTCGCGCCAAAGAGGCGAGGTACCAGTTGCCCACCTTCTGAGCCACGGAACGGATTCGCCTCATGCTCACCGACACCTACGTGCCCATTGCTGAAGAGATCGAGGCCTACGCTCTCGATCACTCGGACATAGAACCTCCGCTGCTCGCCTCAACCGGACGCGCACGTGAACTATGCGGCCGCGCATGATTGCCGGTCACTTGATGGCGGGCTTTTGAAGATGTGCCGCATGATGCCCGAAGCGTTTGCTGGAGATCAGCACCTATCCGGCTACGCCACGTTCTGTTTGGCAGAGGGCACGGACCCGGACGCCAAAATCCGATGGAGATTAACGACGAGATGGAGCCATTCTTCCAGCTGTTGGCGGGAGCACCTGACCGCATGAAGATCCACCCCCATTGGGACGACCTGCGGAGGTGCTCCCCAGCTTGGGCCCGAGCCGTTGACTTGGTCTACATCGACGCGGATGGCGCGACTACTGCGCCTACTATGACCTCGTCTTCCCCTTGTCCGCTCCCGGCGGGCTGATCCTAACCGACAACACGCTCTGGTCTGGAAAGGTCGTGAAGGAGGATGCCACCCATACGGACACTCAAACGCGTGGTAGATGGCCTTTAACGAGCTGATCCGGAACGACAACCGTGTCGAAAAGTGTTGCCTCGCGCGACGGTCTGCCGTGATCTGGAAAAATGAGGCGGGGGTGCCTGCGATGGGCTGATCTGTCAAGAAGAAGATGCCCCTGTGGCGGCGATCCGTATGCAGTCCCGTTGGGCTATCCCTGAGGGGACGATTGACGTCCTCACCCAGTGCATCTCAGTTTTAGCGTTTCACTTTTAGAATTTAGATCAGGCGAGGAAGTTCTCGTGATGATGAATTCATTCCCATCAGAATTTCCTCGCCTTAACTTTCTCATTTTTAGAATTTAGATCAGGCGGAGGAGTTCTCGTGATGATGAATCCGTCCCCACCCGAAATGTCCCCATAGCGTTTCACTTTTAGAATTTAGATCAGGCGGAGGAAGTTCTCTGATGATGAATCCCGTCCCCAGAATTTCCTCGCCTTAGTTTCTCATCTTTAGATTTTAGGATAAGATGGAAGGAACCCGATTGAACAAGATAGGAAGACTGCTACAGAAAGAGTTAGGCGACCTCTTCCTCCGACAGACCAAAGCGCTGCCTGGGACACTCGTCTCGGTGAGGTGCCGTGCGCGTCGAGTCGGTTGGTGTGGCCAAGGTCTACCTCAGTATTTCCCCACCGAAAAGGCGGACGAGCTGATGGGCGCTATCGAAACCAATAAGAAGACCATTCGATACGACCTCGGCCAACGCGTTCGCCTCCAGCTCGGAGAATACCCGAGCTGATCTTTTATCGCGATCGACCGTTTGGACTATGTCGAAAACATCGACAACTGTTGAACAAATAGCATTGATTAGACAAGGAGGCGAACGCTACCCCCTGCGTGTACCGATCGCGGATCGGCGTGCAGTGGGCGGGCCCATCGGTTCGCCCTTCGTGTGGTTACCGACATGCTCGCTCCTGGTTTATGGATGGCCGACCTGCCCCTCTTTCCGTCCCCGAAAAGGATGGGATTCAAAAACGTACCTCAACCCTCAGCCGACGCGAATCGGAAAGAGCGACCCATGGGACTTTTCCCGTCCTTGGCGGGGGCGGACGAGGGGCGTATGCAATACGCCCTACGTGATCGACAGGAAGAAGAGAGCCCCTTGAGCTTTCCGTCCCCAAAAGGATGTGGTTCAAAAATGTACCCCCTAACCCTCAGCCGACACGAATCGGAAAGAGCGACCCTTCGGTGCTTTCCGTCCTCGAAAAGGATGGGATTCAAAATGTACCTAACCCTCAGCCGACACGAATCGGAAAAAGCGTCCCTTGGCTCTCGTCCTTGCGGGAGGACAGGGGCGTATGCAATCGCCCCTACGTCCCGACAGGAAGAAAGATCACCTTTGGCTTTCCTGTCCCCGAAAAGGATGGATTCAAAAATGTACCCCCTGACCCCTCAGCCGACACGAATCGGAAAGAGCGACCCTTTGGCTTTCTCGCGCCCTTGGCGGAGGGCGATGGGGCGTATGTAATACGCCCCTACCCATTCGGCAGGAAAGAGACGACCCGGGCTTTCCCGTTCTTGGCGGGGAGGGCTGGGGCGGATGCTTTGCGCCCTACCCATCGGCAGGAAGAAAGATTACCCTCGGGCTTTTCCCGTCCTTGGCGAGGAGGATTGGGGCGCGATACAGCACCTACGCATTCGGCAGGAAGAAAGAGCGCCCCTTGAGCTTTCTTTGTCCTTGGCGGAAGAGCGAGGGGTTTATGATTTTGCGCTCGATTCGAGCAGGAAGAAGTGAACCATAGACGGCTTTCTCGTCCCCGAAAAAGGATGGGATTCAATGTATCCCCAAAACCCTTAGCCGAAACGAATCGGAAGAGCGTCTCTCTGGCTTTCTCGTCCTTGGCGAGGACAAGGGGGCGTATGCAATACGCCCCTACCCACATTCGGCAGGAAGAAAGAGCTGACCCTTGGGCTTTCCCGCCTCCGAAAAGGATGGGATTCAAAAATGTACCCCTCACCCTCAGCCGACGGGAATCGGACGAGCGTCTCTCCGGCTTTCTCGTCGCGTACGAGGAGGACGAGGGCGTGGCGGCACACGCCCGCTGGACGCATTCGGCAGGAAGAAAGATCGACCTTTCCGGTGTTTTCCCGCTTTGGCGGAGGCGAAGGGCGTATGCAATACACCCCTACCCATTCGGCAAGAAGAAAGAGCGGCCGCCGGGCTTTCTGTTCTTGGCGGGTTGGATCAGGGGCGTATGCAATACGCCCCTCACCCATTCGATTTCGGGAAGAAAAAGCAACCCTTCGGCTCTCCGTCCCGAGGATGGGACTCATGTACCCTGACCCTCAGCCTGACACGAATCGGAAAGAGCGACTCTCCAGCTTTCTCGTTCTTGGCGGAGGATTAGCGTATGCTAATACGCCCCTACGCATTCGACAGGAAGAAAGAGTGACTTTTGACTTTCCCGTCAAAAGGATGGGACCCAAAATGTACGACCCTCAGCCGACACGAATCCGGAAAGAGCGACCTCTTGGGCTTTCTCGTCTCTTGGCGAGGAGGACGAGGGGCGTATGCAATACGCTACGCATTTCAGCAGGGAAGAAGAGAGCGACTACTGCTCTCCCGCTCCCGAAAAGGATGGATTCAAAAATGTACTAATCCTCGAGCCGGCTCGTAGTCGGAAGAGCAGCGCACTGGCTTTTCCGTTCTTGGCGCAGGAGTGGGCGGGGCACGCACACTTCGTCGATAGGAGAAAGTGCCTTCAGCTTTCCCGTGCTTGGCGGGAGGGCGGGAGGCGGATATTTTGCGACCTGTCTTTACTCGCTTTTAGTGACCATTACAGACTTACTTTTCATTTTTAGTTTTTCGAACTCCCGTAGACCTACCTCTCTCTTCATCGCCAGGCGCTATCTGTTGGCTAATAGAAGTCGCACAACGCCATCAACATCATTTCTGTGATTTCTGTTTGCAGCGTGGCTGTGGCCACCGTCGCGCTGGTCTGTGCACTGTCCGTCTTCAATGGACTTTCACGATCTCGTGGCCTCCAGTGTTTGGCCACTTTGATCCTGATCTCAAGATTACCGAAAGCGCGGAGGCGAGTGTACCATTCCCAACACCGACGCGATGCGCTCGGTGCGTGCTGCCCAGGTGGAAGCCGCCACGGAGGTGTTGCAAAGGGAACGTGCTCCTCCGCTGCGGCGGTCGTCGGCAGACAGCCGTGGCGTGGCGTAGACAGCAGCCTTCGAGGCGCACCGTAGACCTCGGATCGGTTAGTTATCGACGCGTTATGCGCTGCAGATGAGGGCGCGGTGCGGACTACGCCATCCCCGGCACTGGTCTGGCGTCCACCCTGGGCGTCAATGCGTCGCTTCACCGGTCCGATCGAGATTCATGCCCCCAGCGTGAAGGGACGCGTCAACGGCGCGTCAGGCCGCCACCTCGTTCCAGATCGAGATAACGCCTACGTCAGCGGAGTCTTCTGCATCGACCGTCCGGAGTACGACGCGAATTACCTGATCCTGCACTATCGACCCGGTAGCGCAATATGTTGCACAGTCGCGTGCGCGGTGTCGGCTCTCGAACTTAAGCTGGAAACCCGGGGCGCGGGTCGGCGACCGCAGACAGCAAATCCAGCAGAGCTGGGCCAAGGCTTCCGCATTGAAGATGAACGTTTCGAGCAGCAGGAAGCGTCGTTCCGCATGATGCAAATCGAGAAATGGATGACCTTTCTCATCCTCGCGCCTTCATCCTTACCATCGCCCTGTTTAACGGTAGTCAGCTCGCTCTCCATGCTCATCATCGAGAAGGAAGACGATGTGCACGATGTACGCGCAGTATGGGCGCCAGCCAGCGTTTGATTCGCTGGGCCGCATCTTCCTCTCACCGAAGGATCGCATGATTCCGCCTCTCGGGCGCCGTCGCGGGCATAGCCATCGGCGTCGCGCTTGGGCTCGTAGCAGCAGATTCGTTTGGTCTCATCCGGCTCCGCGAGGAGAGCGGGGCCTTCGTCAGCGACCAGTATCCCGTGCGCGTGTCGCCCTGGGATCTGCCTGGCCATCTTCGTCACCGTGGTTGCGATCGGTGGGCTCACGTCGTGGTAGCGTCTTCGCCCGGCCGCTCGACGGTGGGCCGGCTGACCATGCCCAAGGCCGCCGCGGCAGAGTCTGCTGCCGTTCGGGCTTTCTGGCCACGGCGAGCCGCTCGAGCGGCGTGGAGGGCGGTCGGCCGACGATAGCCACTCGCGTGTCCGTAACGATAGAGGCGCGAGCGCTACTTTGCCGAGCGCATCGGCGGCGCGCATTTCACGATCCACCACCGTGGTGCCACCCGGCGAGTCCGGAAACGTTCGGACACGCCTCAGGAAATGATGGCGCGGCCCGTAGCCGCGCTTCATCTGCGTGTGGACGCATCGGGTTTAGGCGGGTCTGGATGCCGCCGACCATTGTGGAGCAAAACCCGTATTTGCGGGTCTTCGACCTCTCCCAAGGCAATTCACGTTGGATCGATAGCGATCCCTCCGCGCACCGACCGGCACACACACGGCGGGGCGACCCGCACATCTGAACGCGCCTGCCACCGCACGTCAGATGGCCGAAAACACCCTCCGCGCCTTTGCGCCCCTCGAGGCGGCGCACACCGCAGTCTACCGAGCAGTGCCCACGCCTCGCTCCGTGGCCGAAATCGACTCCACCGACGCGCCTGCGCGATGCTGGACACACCACCACCGCACGTTCATCATTTTCACCGCGGCGCTGACCTTACTTCGCTCCAGGCGCGCCACCTCAAGCAGCTGGCGATGACAGCGACGGGCAAAGATCTCGCCGCCTCGATGAAAGTAAACTCATCGACAGAAAGCGGGCCCAGCGCGTGCGCGAGTCGTACCAGCCACAGCGCGAGAGTTCGACCGCAGACACGCCGGAATCCGTTGCCAGTGAGATCGGCGCCCGCGTAGTCGTCATCGACTTTCAGCCCATAGTGGAAAGGCGAGCCTCAAAATCGGACGAGGCGTTAGCAAAGCCTGTAGTGGTTCACTATCAATTATTAAGCAATGATTATTCGGAAGCCGAAAGGTTGGCTGCGCGCCCCTGGCGCGCCTTGAGTTTCTTTTGCCTTCTTTTCTTTCATCAAGGAAAGAAAAGAAGGCCGGAAAGAATCAGCAGTCACCCTCTCCATTCTCGTATCACATATGCGTATGCGATACGCCACTCACCTGCCGGCAGGAAAAGAAATCTAGTGCTCGGCCTTCCTATCCCTGTTAGTTTTGAGAAAACATACACCTCACCAACTCATCCCCATCATCAACTCGACGCCCCTCAGGCCTTCCTCCCTTTTAGTTTTAAGAAAACATAACCACCTCCCACCAACCCATCCCCATCATCGATCGACGCCCTCGAGCCATCCCTCCCTATTCATTTTAATGAAACTACACTCACCCGCAACCGTCCCATCAAAATCAATCCAACGCCTCAGGCCTTCCCTCCCCATCCATCGAATATAGTTCATCATACCCTATGCTTCTCGTTCAACAAACCATCGTAACGGCCGGTTTGACATTCCAAAAAGACGTGCTAATCGAGTCGTCTCGCTCCAGATTGCAGAGCGCGACTTCCTCTGCATCGATAGCAACGGCGGCGGCAAGACAACCCTCCCACGTGTCCCTACTCGGGCTGCTCAAGCCACGCATCGGCGCCGTGAATTTCTATCGCGACGGCCAGCCATTCCCAAACTCCCGTGAGCTACCTGCCTCAGGGTCACGCCGCCATCGATCGCCGGTTCCCGATCTCCGGTCGCCGGAGGTCGTCGCCCCGGATTCTTGGCCGAGACACGTGAGCGGCGCTGTTCCGGCCGAGCAACGCCAACGCGTGAGGCGGTCATCGACCGTATGGGACTCCAGCGAGCTTTAGCCCGCCGGACCATTTGCGAGTGCGCTCTCCGGCGGCGAACTCCAGCGCATCGATGCTGGGCGCCGGCCATCGTAGCCCACCCGCGCTTGCTCGTCGATGAGCCGAACACGTATATATGGACCGTCGCTTATGGCGACACGTTAGGCGACCTGCCGTCGGAGATCAATCGCGAAGGGCGGCTGTCGTACTCGTCTCGCATGACCCCGGCGCCCTCCGGCCACTGATCAAAAACATGGCCTTCGTACGTCGCCAACTCCGCTACGTTCCGGGCAACGCGACCTCTCAGCCGTTAGCCTCGACGGCGAAGAATCTGAATCCACCGGATTAGGCGCCTCGAAAATCCGCGGTTTGTGGAACAGCCAGGCCGGACGAATCCCATCCTCACGAGGACCAGAGATCTGCGCGGCTTTCTTATCTCCTGTCCTCGATAAGTATGTGGCTGTAAAATACGTACTTCATCTTCCCTAAACCGCACTAAGGAAGAGAAAGCTGTGGCTACATTTGTCCCATCGACAAGTTTTCCGATAGCTGTGGCTGCACTATTCATCCATCCTTCCGGGTCGACGAGGATATGACCATATTCGTCTAATCCCCGCCGGGTTTTCGATAGCTGTGGCTATATTCATCCCATCCGGCAGAGTTCGATAGCTGTGGCTACATTCATCCCCATCCCTACGAGTTTTCGATAGCTGTGGCCATATTCATCCCATCCCTCGCCGGTTTTCCGGTGAATAAGGCCGCCTTCGATCCAATCGCCGGGTTTTATGCGAAAATGGCCATATTCATCCCATCCTCGGCTGGGTTTTCGGTGACTGACCTCGTATCCAATCCTCGTCGGGTTTTCGGTAGATAAGCGGCCATATTCGTCCAATCCCTCGGCGGGTTTCGCGTGGTAACGCTCATTCGTCACACCCGCCGGGTCTCGAGTACAAATGACCATATTCGCCCAATCCCCGGCGGGTTTTCGCAAATATGACCATGATGGGTCCAATTCCCGCCGATTTTGCGTACATCTATACAATTTTTAAAGAGGCGACTCGTCGCGCGGGTTTCGCGTGGCATTGGTAGCATCCGTAATCCTCTCGCCGAGGTTTCACTGAGGTAACCATACAAATTTTAAGCTGCTTCTCCGTCGAGGTGAGGTTGATCCGAAAAGACGTACACGCAAAAACTACTGACAAGTTTCAAGATACACCGATAAAAGGGAATCAAATTTTTGAGCCTATACAGGTAGCGCATGTGCATACGCGCAGTGGCGTTTCGGTGGATCAACCACGTGTCCACGATCATGGGCATTCGTGCGTGTGCAATACACTAAACGGACAATCTAATCTTTGACGGGAATAAGATCAAATAAATACGTGTTACTGTGATATTTATCCTGAATAGGTATGGGAGTATTGCACACGACGAGCAGTATCAGGTGGATCAATCATTTGCCCACAGTGATGGGCGAGCCCAGTGAGACGTATGCACGCGCACTACACGCACCATCTAACTCCTTGCCAGGGATAGGATTCAATAAATACATATTTATCAATCATTTATCCCGTATCGATAAGTGTGCATACTCAGACTACTGCCAGGCGGATGACTCATTTGCCGCGATCATGAATATTGTGGCGTATGCACACGCTACTGAGACAATCCAATCCTTCTTGCCGGAGAATAGGATTCAATAAATACGTATTTATCAGATATTTATCACTGTGGTATGGGCCAGGGCGTATTGCATACCCCACAGCACGTATCCAGGCGGATTAATCATTTGCCCATGATCATAGGTAGCTCAGGAAGCGTGGCGTATGCACTGCCCTACACGGATAATCCAATCCTTGCCGGGAAATAAGATTCAATAAATACCGTATTTATCAGATATTTATTCCGTATGGATAGGGGCGTATTGCATGCGTCCCTGCACGTATCCGAGCGGATCAATCGGTTTGCCCATGATCGCATGGGCATTCGTGAACGTATGCAATACCGCCCATATAGTCTGCATTCATCTAATCCTCGCGGGAAATAGGGATTCACAAATGCACATTTATCAGAGATTTGGTCCGTATGGATAGGATCGTGTGCATACGCCCCGAGCACGTATCAGGCGGATCAATCATTGCCCATGATCATTTAGATTCATTAGCGTATGCAATACGCCCCTATACGTACCATCTAATCCTTTCCGAATAGGGATCTGAATAAATACTTATTTATCAGGTATTTACGGTATGGGTGTAGGGCGTATTGCATACGCGCGGCAGCGTACTCGAGTTTGAGATTCATCCAGATAAATAGGAATCAGAGTTCGTCTCGTATGGGTAGGGGCGTATTGCATACGTCCCCGCACGTGCCGCGAATCAATCATTGCCCATGATCACGAGCATTTGTGGGCGTATGCACACGCACACGGACAATCCAATTTTCGTCGGGAACAGAGATTCAATAAATATGGTATTTATCAGAGATTTATCCTGCATGTAGTGGGTTCGTATTGCATGCGCCCCGGCATGTATCGGGTGGATCAACTCATTTGCTCATGATTATGGGCATTCGTAGGGCGTGTGCACTATTCTCACACACACCACATCCAACTTTGCGAGACTAGGATTCAATAAATACGCATGTCAGATATGTTATCCCGTATATGGGTAGGGTCGCATGTTCATACCCTCTAGCACGTATCAAGGGCGAATCAATCATTTGCCCGCGGTGCTGTGGGAATTCGTTGGGCGTATGTAAAACGATCCTACACAGACAATCCAATCGCTGACTGATGAGACTCAATAAATACGTATTTATCGGGTATTTATTCCCGTAGTAGGTGAGGGCGTATTGCGCGCGCCGCGGAATGTATCGGTCGGATCAATCATTTACCCATGATAATGGAGCATTCAGCGCGTAAGTGTAATACTGCCTACACCAGACAATTCAATCCTTGCGTTGAATGAGGGATTCAATAAACTCGTATTTATTAGGAAATTTATCCAGCATAGGTAGGGACGTGTCTTGCATACGCCCAGCATGTATCGGGTTTGTATGATTCATCCGATAAATGGGGAATCAAATAGCGTAGGCGGTAGGGCGTGCTACATGCGATCCCCGAATGGCGCCGAGTTTGAGAATTCATCCGATAAATAGAATCAGATTGAATCCGTTGTATGGTGTAGTGGGGCGTATTGCATACGCCCTAGCGCGTACCGAGGTTTGAGAGTTCATCCGATAAATAGGAATCAAATTTTGATCCGTACAGATAAGCATGTGCATACGCCCCAGCACGTATCGGGCTCTTGAGATTCATCCGGATAAATAGAATTAGATTTTTGATCCGGTATGGATGAGGGTCAGCGTCAGCATATGCTCCCAAAACATATCGGGTGGATCAATCATTTGACCATGATCATTGGAATGCGTGGAGCGTATGCAATACGCCCCTACACAGACAATCGCATCCCTGCGAGTAGGATTCACAATACGTATTTAAGATGTACCTTGTCTCGAATGGGAACCACCGAAGCTTATATGTTGCCGATCTTTGCCGGCGTTTCTGATTCATCCTGTGACCGCATCAGGCTACACGTATCGATTATGAGCTTAGACGAACGGAAACGCTCACATGCCTCTGCCCGGCGTCCGGGCCGCTGGCGCGCCGAGATCCTCGTAGAGATCGACGTGACGACCTACGACGACCTGCTCCGTATTTCCTTACCGCGTATTGTCGGATCGCGGTCGCATCTGCACCGTGATGAGCTGAGTCAGCGAGCTGATCGTGTCCGGTCACAGCGACCGGGTGCCCGCTCGTCCAGCCTCAGACGCACATCACGGTGGTTACCGAAACCTCCGAGGAGACGAGCGAAGCGTGCCTCGTGGCCCGGCTTTGACCGACAGTACCGGCGCAGTGGATCTGGTTTGGTTCCATCGGCACAGTATCCTCGATAAGGAAAGGTATCCGCCGAAGTGCAGTATCTCATTTTGGTCAGCCGAAGGAGTGCATGCATCGAGGTTCTCATTTGTCCATCCCGAGATCGGCCAGCCGACCGTGCGCGCAGGGTCTCCGGCGGACTCGTTCCGATGTGCCACACCACCGAGCTTATGAAACGTGCCAGTGCTTCGCTCGCGTGCGATCCGTGATCTCATCTACACGCTCTTGAACACGGTCAGTGGGGGCTCTGCCCGAGACGCGCTCAGCGTGGATCCTCTGAGGCAACGCGCTGGCGCGCTCACTGAGTCTATGCGGCAGGTCCATTTCGAATCAGCCGTGAAAAGCTCCGAGCGGCACAGCACAGGCTCAAATTCTGAAGAGCTTTTTACATCCAACTCAATATCCTGCGTACGGCGGACTCTCCCGCCGCAACAAAGTTGCGAGTCCCTTTGCCCAATGCGTGGGCAAAACCTTCCAGTGCGTTCTGTGCCAACCGCCTGCCCTTTGCCCTTAACCGGCGCGGCAAAAGCGGGTCGCGCACGAGATCGACGACGCATACGAGAGCGGAAGGCAGATGAATCGCACTGCTCCAAAGACTGACGCGGGTAGCGTGGAAAGACGCTCGTCGCCCTCATGGCTATGCTCCTGGCCGTGGACAGCGTTTGCCAGTCGCCTCATGGCGCCCACGAAATTCTGGCGCAGCACTTTGTCACTTTGCAGAGAATTGCTCGAGCGGGCATAGGCGTGCGGGTGGAGCTTCTCACCGGCTCGACGACGGTAGCGACGGCCGGTCGACACACGCTTCCGGCCGTGGCAGGCGAGGTGGACATCCTCCATCGGCACGCACGCGCTCATCGAGGACACGCCGTAGTCTTCCACCGGCTTGGTCTCTCCGTCATCGACGAGCAGCATCGCTGGCGTCGAGCAACGTTCCCAAAGCTCTGGGTGAAAGAGCACCTATGTGCTCGCACGTACTCATCATGATGCAAGCGACGCCCATACCGCGCACCCCGGCCGCGACCGTCTACGGCGATCCCTGACGTGTCCGTCATCGACGAGCTACCGCCCGGCCGCAAGCCCGTCAAGACCGTCCACCGCCATGACCGCCAAAAAGGCCGAGTTGTACACCTTCCGCGCGCGAGATTGGTCGCGGGCGTCAGGTTTACGATGGTTCACGCCCCGATCGAGGAAAACGAAACGATGGATTACAAGGCCCTCGAGCAGGCTACAGGAAACTTTTCGCGAGGGTTTTCCCGGAGTGCACCGTCCGCATGGTGCACGGGAAGATGAAAGCGAAGGAGAAGGGAGGCCAGGATGCATTCTATCCGCGGAGAGGCGCAGATCCTCGTCGCGCACATCATCAGAGAGTGGGCGTGAAATGTACCGAACGCATCTGTCATGGCCATCGAGAGTGCCGGAACGGTTTGGGCTATCGCAACTCCATCAGCTCCGGGGACGCGTAGGCCGGGGTGCCGAGTAGCGATCGTATTATTGCCATCCGTGACGGGTTACAAACTGGGCGAGGTTACGCGTAAACGGCTCGGAATCATTGTCTCCACGTCCGATGGTTTCCGCATCGCCGAGGAAGACCTGAAGCTCCGCGGTGCGGGTGATATGGAGGGCACGCAGCGGAAGTGGTGACGGACTATCGCTTCGCATCGCCGATCTGGCTCGGGATGGCGGCATCCTCCGCACAGCCCGCAACGTCGCTTCTCGCATTCTCGACGCCGACCCAGTCCTCTGCGCTCGAGAACGCCCTGCTCAACGCCCGCCTGAATGCCCTCGTCAGCGCATGAATTGCCTCATCTCCTGCTCATTCAGGAGCAGGATCAGGATTCCATCCTTCCGCCCATGAGATCCGATCCTGATCCGGTGCCGCGAGATCTGACAAACGAAGTCTCTTTTTCGGAGATATTATCGAGGGGTATTCTGGAGAAGTATCCTTTTCTGTATCGAGGAGTAGTCATGGAGAATCTTATTCAGGAGACATGGGGAGGTGAGGTGAATGATTTCTTTTTGGAGATGTTTTGAGGGAGTGTCAAATAAAGGAACGTTTTCGCGGATACTCTTTTTCGAGGAGGATCCAAGGGAACTCATTTCGGAGATACTCTTTATCGAGGAGGTAAAGGAATTCTTTCCGGGAATACTTTTTCGAGGACGAGTTGAGATGCTTTTCTGGAGTGTTTTGAGGGAGGTCCAGCGAGAACTCTCTTTCGTGCTTTTCTCAGGGAAGATTCAGAGGAGAATCCTCTCCCACGGGATACTTTTTGGGGTGAAAAGGAATCCTTCTCGGGTATCGAGGGTGTGGTAAAGGGTAATGTTTTCGGGGATACTTTTTCGAAGATGGGATAAAGGGAATCCTTTTGGAGATGCTTTTTCGAGGAGAATCTAAAGGAGTCTTTCGGAGATACTTTTGAGGGAGGAGTCAAGGGTGAATGTTTTTCGTATCAGGGGTGATGATAGTGAGATCTTTTCAGATATGAGGGGCTGGGAAAAGAGGAATCCTTCTCTGGGATATCAAAGGGTAAGCGAGAGTTCCTTTGGAGATGCTTTTTGAGGAGATCTCAGGGGAATCTTTTTCGGAGATAATTTTCGAGGGTGGTAAAGGAGAACTCTTTCGGAGATACTGAGAGGTAAGGGAGAATCCTTTTGAGGAATACTGAGAGGTAAAGGAGCACTTTTTGGGGATGTTTGCCTCGAGGGTCAGGGTGAATGTCGATTACTTTTGAGGGTGAAAAGGAAATCCTTTTGGGGATACTTTTTCGAGGGAGAGTCTAGGAGGGAATCCTTCTCGGGATATCGCGGTAAGCCGAAGGGGACTCCTTTGGAGATAGCTGAGGGAGATCTCGAGAAACATTTTGGGGTATTTTTCGAGGGTGTGGTAATAGGAGAATCCTTTTCGAGTGTAGTTTCATGTGTAGGGCAAAGAGGAATCCTTTTGGAGACATTTTTCGAGGAGGAGTCAGAGGCGTTGGGGATAGCTTCCTTTCGAGGGTATCAAATGGAGAATCTCTCGGAGATAATTTTTCGAGGGGCAGTGCAAGGGAATCCTTTTCGAGTGTCAAGGAGGAGGAGCTGGCGAATACTTTTCAGATATTTTTCGAGGAATAGGAAAGGGGAATCCTTTTGGGGACATTTTCGAGGAGGATCAAGGGGAATCCTTTTGCAGTGTTCGAGGGTGGGGAAAGGTGGTATGTTTTGAATGGTGTTATCACAGAGCAATTTATGAACAATGAAAACGGAGAAAGAAGACAAATGCCCTTGAACTATTGGACAAGGCAGGCGTGATCTATGAGACAGTCACTACGAGGTGGACGAGAACGATTTGGCAACGACACATGTGGCCGAGCAGTTGCACGAGGACATCCAACATGATTTCAGAACTCGTCCTCCGTGGCGACCGAAACAGACTCTTTGTCTGTCGTCCCTGGCGATGCAGGGTACGCGGAGCTTGAAAAAGGCGCTTTTGCCCGTGTCGGGCAATAAGCACGTATGTCGCGCACCAATGAAAGAGCTGCTCCCGCCACGGGCTATATCCGCGGCGGATGCTCGCCATCGGCATGAAGGCCCTCCGACCTATATTCCGGTCACCACCACCACCACACATCCCGTCGGTGCGGGCCGTCACTCGGCCTGCAACTCAGCTCTCCCCACCGATCCTGGCGACCTTCATCGGCGCCACCGCCAGCCCCGATCTCGTCGAGGTCGGTAACCATAAACCTGCAACAAAGGCAGCCGAGGGACAGCCTTTGTCTCTCTGCGCCTTTCTGGTTGCTTCAAGCCAGACCGACGCGATGCATCAGTTATAGATAGCTTGGTCAATAGCCGGGATTCTGCTTGTCATCAATTGCGTCGTCAAGCTTCGGAATGGGCAAAAACGTGCGGAAATGCAGTCCGATCAATTTGCGAGACTGGGGCATCGTCAACTGGCGTGTAGTAGCCCTTTCGTCTGCGTACAATCATTGGTTAACCCGCAGCGTCGAAGAAACGGTATTTTCAACAATAGCTCCTTACAGCGCTCATTGGGTCCTGTCTGCATGCCTCAGCTCCAGATACAGGCGTAGCCTTCAGGGACACGTGGCGTTGAATCTTCGCAACATACGCCTTATCATTCAACGGCACAGGGGCCTCACGGCAACAATCAGATAAATCTCAAAGAGACGGAGTTGGGGACGTTATTCAGACGCATTTCCACTGACTATTCTCCAGGGGCTTTTCGTTCAGACTGTCACGGCAAAACTTTCTACATAATATAGTAAATGATGCCGGCATGGCTGTCAGGCGCACGTCGTTGATCCCGGCTTATGGTAGCTCATGGAAACCGCCGTAGCGATGGCATCGTTGACTTCAGATTCGATTGTACCGGTGACAATACCCTCGGTCGGTATAGTCGTCCATGCTGGTCATGCAAAACAGCTCAGATCCTCGCTGCGCCAGGTTTATCACGTTGGCGCCTCTTCATTCGTTAAATTTATCTGGGAGGTTTTCTAGTTACCTCTACAGCCTCTTTGCGCATTCATGATGTCGCATATAGAGATACCCTCGCCAAGAGAGCCTTGGCTGTCCAATGGTTGATGTAACCGACACATCGTAAATCTTCATAGAGCTTATTTGTCATCTCGATAATATAAAGCCGTTCTTTAACCACCCGCCGACTTCCTTCACGGTGTTCCCTTGTAAGGCGTTTGTTATGATGCTGACTTCCAGCAATAAATTTTTCAGGGCACCATCATCATGCTCACAGGATAACTGTAGACACGGATAAATCAATGGTTGGGGCCACACTGCAAGGCTGCTTCTATATCCTGCCTCAATGTTAATATTCACTCCTCACTTTTGACTACCTTCCATTGTCATCTTGGCACGTCCAGGCACACGGTGGGCGTGAACCAAATATCCGGGCATGGAACGGAATAGTTCATCGCCACCCGAAGAGGTGCGCTTACTGCACTGCGCCTGCATTCATACCGCATGCCATGCGTAGATCCTTGACGGTATAGTACTGCGTATACACAGCGATAACCCTGCAACCCATCATGCGATCCGAGCGGCGACAGTTTCCCTAAATTAGTGGGGCATTCTCAGTACCGGTACGCCGGTGAGCAGATCCGACCAGTGGTATAACGTTTAACCTGCTGGCAGTGCGGTGGCTGCAAAGAGGGCGATATTCTTCCATCAATCCTTTTCATGTTGAAGTATTCTGTTTTGCAGTTGTTGGCTAATTCTACGAAAGTCGCTGTGCGCAGGCCTAAAATAAACAACACCACCGGATTCTCGCGGTCGCTTCAGTTTGAAGGTTAGCAGTTGTTACCGACATGCCTGACGCCCGGATGCTATCAAAGCCACTTCTTAGCCAGCTGGTGAATCTAAAATTGAAGATTGCCGGGCGGGACGCTGATCAGAGGAGCAACCAGCACGAAGGTGTTGGCTCTGGCCTTTGGTGGAAAGAGGTGGCAGGCATTATCACCCGGATTTTGCCACGTGTCTTCAACTCTTGCAGGATAACATACGCGGTATCGCGCCACCATTGGTGAACCAGTTTTTACAAAATCATACACCTTGCCACCGGGAATAGGTAAAGTGATGGGAATTCAGTCGATGAACTTCCACGTCAAGTATACCGTCAAGCCGCCCGTCACCGGGTCTGCATACTATGATGGTCTTTCTTGCCTGATCTCGTCTGTAGTCATTTCGCGAGCATGCGCATCATTCGTGTTTCTTAATGGATTTCTTTCCCGTCTTCGGGTCTACACCGGCATATTCGCGGCGGCAAAGAAGGCATTGCGGGCTCACCGACCGGTGGACAACACGACCGTCCAGGAATCTGATTCTTAACTTTCATCGCGACGTCAAGACCTTGTTTTGTTATGGGCTGATGTCAGTGTCGTGCTCCATGTGATCTTTCTTCTGTTGGTGGACGCAACTCAGTTCAGCCACGCTGGCCCATGCCGATGTTCACCAGCTCATTCGCCTCGTTGTATCTATTCCGCAAAGTAACGGTTTCCAGAGATGGGCGTTCTATAAGAAGATCCTGCGTTTACGAACAATGCAGCCAACTTCCA